>Ga0070729_10002169_pt1:5000-26304 | contig 26304 bp, 25 predicted proteins | sample tdDd472_FD_66725 | JGI IMG/M metagenome (GOLD analysis project Ga0070729, IMG submission 66725) | Marine sediment microbial communities from the Atlantic coast under amendment with organic carbon and nitrate - tdDd47.2 | ecosystem: Environmental > Aquatic > Marine > Coastal >... | reverse complement strand
GTGTGTGTGTGTGCGTGTGTGTGTGTGTGTGTGCGTGTGTGTGTGGGGGGTGGTCTGTCTGTGACTCGATCGATTGTCGGCGATCGGCTAGTGGGTAAAAAATATCGGTGGCCACGGGGTAGGACAACTAGTGTGCTGTCGCCGCCCCGTCGCACGCCGCACTCGTACGATTGGCGACTCGCACCCGGGCGATTTCGAAATGTCAGTGCTCCGCATTGTGTTGATTGTGCTGTTGATTGTGGCTGTTGCAGGAGCGCTGCTGTTTGCAATCGCACCGCGCGTTCGTGCGCAACTTCTACCTGGCAGCGCCGAGACTGCCGCACTTGCTGACGCTGCGTCGATCGCCGCCGAAAGTGCCGAAGCGGCGGCCAAGGCAGCAACCGAGGCCGCAGAGAGCGCCGCGGCAAGCGACGATCCCGACGAAGCGGCCGCGGCCGCCGACGACGCTCAGCGTGCCGCCGAGGTGGCAGAGCAAGCAGCGTACATTGCCGCTGACCGCGCCGACGCGGCAGCCTTGAACGAGGCTGCCGAAAAGGGCGCCGTGGGCGACAACGCGTCGGCAATCGCCGCGCCCGTCGACAGCGCCGCCGTTGCTCAGGCCAAGACTGCCGTCGAAAAGGTGAAACAGGCTGTCGGCGAGGCCAAGGCTGCAGCGTCGGGGGCCGCCGCCGTTGTTGCGAGTCGGGGTGCCATGGCCGGCAGTCGGCGGCGCCGGTGGCAGCCGACGTTTGGCGCAGCGCCGGTGGACGCGTGGACGCCCGAGCAACTGCGCGCGAGCGCTCGCACGTACCAGCCATATGACGAGCGTCGCGAGGTTCGCCTTGGTGGAGACGAAATGCGCTTCAAGTACCACGACGATCGCGAGCAGTTGAGTGCTGGCACAATGCTTGCACGCGGTGCCCGCGCGTACGACGCCAACGTGCCGATTGTACACACGCTGCGCGACCCACCCAGCGTTCGGCCAGAGGACTTTGACGCAGCCTCTATCGGCCGCATTGCGCCCTTTGACATTCGCTCTGGCTTTAGCATCGGCCCAGTGGGCAACGTGCACGTCGAGGATCGCCTCGCGCGCCCTGTTACACCCGGGTCCGAGTCTGTATGCGGCGGCTTTGACATGAGCACGCGCGACGTGTGGACGGCACCGTGTATGACGCGTTCGTCACTCGAGGCTGCCGCGGCGGCGCGTCGTGCCGGTCGACCCCTGACTCCCGGCGACGTGGATCGTGCGTCAATCGGCCGTGTTACACCGGGCCAGCCGCCGCTGTTTGTCGACGGCGCTCCGCCGGCGCAGATGAGGCAGTTGTACGGCGACGCCGCTGCGCAACAGTTGTCGCCGTCGGCGCGACACTGCACGTCGTGTGTGGCGTAGCACCGCGTGTGCGTGTGTGCAAAAGTAAAAAGAACGCAGCGACTGTTACTGTGGCTGCGTCCCAACGCCGTGCACGAATGTATGCGCGTTGTTGTAACGCGGCCCTGTCGCCCGTCCGACCAATGTGTAGGAGTTTGGTGTGGGACGGGGAGGGGTGGCGCGAGGAGTGGGACCCTGGCGTGTACCCGTCGCCAGGCCCGTGGGAAAGGGTTGTTTTGCGCTGTGGCAAGTGGACCCTTGAAAGAGAATGGCCCGTAGGTACGCTTGTACGTTCACTTATCGCAACCGTAACGAATTGGTTTGCACACGGCCCAGCGCCTCTCGTACCAGAGCCTTGGACCCCGAGTGGAACCGTAGACTTTAAGGCTGTCCATGGCTCGCCGCGACTAAGGAACGAATACGAGCGATGGTGCGCGACGTGTAGCCATCACGTGTGCTGCGTGTGTAACAGGGAGCACCGCGTGCCGCCGGAATAATCACGACGACGGTCGGTTACTTTTACTTTTACCGTCAGACACGACGTTGCGCGTATCTACAGCACAACGAAATGTTGTGCGTGTTGTGTGTTAGCGTGTGTTTATAAGCGTCATCGTCGTCGCAATGACGGGATCCTACCTCGTGTGGCCGAGAGACAGAGACGAGTGGGACACGGGTCCCATGCCAGTCCCAGCCGACCCCGGGGACAGGGTCGTGATGCGTTGTGGCAAGTGGAGGCTGGAGAAAACGACACACGATTCGACGCTACGCGGATGGGCTCCGTACGTCAGGTACGTATACTCGTTTGAGTTATTACCAGAGAAAGAGTACATCCCGGTTGGAACATCAAGCACTCGCAGGTGGAACGACCCCCTCCCGCCCGCTATATCGTACAGCGAGAGAGAGCGCCGGTGCAAGTCCTGTTGCCATCGCACGTGCTGTGTTTGTAACGTGGAGCACACGCGATGCGCAATGTGTGGATGTTGGCTGTGTTTGGAGGAGAAAACACAAGAGTGTGGCGACGACGACGACGACGACGACGACGAGGTGCAAGTGTGCTGCGAGACGTGTCACGAGTGTCTTTTGCGCGACTGCGTACGAGTAGTAACGGCGCTCGTCGGCGCGAGGTACCCAGACGTACGACGCGATTTGTGGATGCGCGTTTTGCGACTGTCCTTTCCAACCGCCAGTGTGCAACTGTTACACTACCTGCAGGGGTGTAGTGTAGTTGTTTTATCGTGAGACGTGTGAGTGCGCGTGACTGGCTCGCTACTACTGTCGCTCCGACTGTGCAAACAACTGTGCCTCCTCGACTGTCATTTCTCCGCCGGTGCGCTGACGCTTGCTAGATGCACCGGGGCTGGTGGTGGCGACGGGCGACAACACGCGCTCAGCAAAGTCACGTGCCTCTTGCGACACCTCGGTTTGCCGCTCGAGGCGGATGGATTCCACGCGCTGGGGCTTCTTTGCTGTCACACGCTTCCACAGTGCGATTGCGCGGTCTTCCTCGATGCCCAGTTCGGCGGCAAGTCGACGCTGGATCTCGTCCTTCTTCACTGCCTTGTCCTTGTCCTTGGTCTCGTACACCATAAAGTCCTCGCGACTCAGTCGCACCGACGGCACGCGGTTCTGTTTCATATACTCGCGGTTCGCTCGCTCAATGTCCTTCATGTGATCGGAAAGTACCTTGCGCTTTGCGTTGAGTCGGTCCAACTCGCGCTTTGCGCGGTACCACTGCGCCACGTTGTCTTCGAACGTTTCCCGTGCACTGCTCATCGACGCCGCGGCGGCGCGTCCATCAACTGCCGGCGAGTCGCCCATTGTTACCGATGACCACTACTCCCTGCTGCTGCTGCTGCTGCTGCTGCTGCTGTTACCTACGCGGCGCGCGTGCGGATCGTCGTACGGTACGCCCGTGTACCACTTGGATGTAAACAGAGAAAAAAGTTACGGATCAACTTGTTCGGGGCCAAGTATGGCATTGACTAGGGCACCCCGACGTCGCCGTGCCCAGTGACGTTCGGTTTCGCCGTCGTGCCTCGTTGGGCATCGTTGCAAGAAGGCCGCGCGTACACACGCGTGCACGTCCACGTCGCTGCTGCGGCTGTTGATGTCGAGTACGTCAGAGGCGAATCTTAGCACAATGTCGAGCACAACGTTCATGCACCCGACAGTCTTGTTGGTACAGGACAAAACTCGGGCGATGGCACACAGGGCAAGTCCATACCCTACTCCAGCAACGGCGCGCCTTCCCCAGTAATACTCCTCGTTCATGTCACTTACTCTTACGACAGTCGCCCCCGCTCGAAGTAACAGTTCAGCATACGTGTTCCATCGTGCGTGAACAAGTGCAACAGCACCGTGCGCGTCTGCCTCGTCCACGTCAGCCCCCCTAGAAAGAAACCACCGCACGGCATTGGCCCCGCATACACGATGAATCGGCCGGCGACCCTTGGCGTCGAGTACGTCTGGCGACGCGCCGTTCTCGAGCAATCGGATAATGACGTCGTCTGCTGGGTCGTGAGCCAGAGCAAGAACGCGTGTGAAAAGTCGCGCAGTATCAGCAGAGTGACGACGGCACAAGTCCATTACGTAGCGACAAGGCCCCGCGTGGTGACGATGATGACACAGCCACGAGACAACATTAAATAGTAGATCATCAACGTCACGGTAGTCATCAAAGACGTCCATTAGCGTAAAGTCTGCGCTGGCATGCTCGGCGCATCTAGCAGCGCATAGTACGCATATCGTGAAATCGCGAGCCCGCTTGCGCAAAGCAAAGGCTATCTCGCGCGCTGACTGTCCGTGCTCGATGAGGTGATCGACTAGCAACAGGGCCTGCCCCGCATAATACGCCCCATAGAGATCGTCCAATGTTACCACTATGTCAGGATGGCGTAACAGTGTTTCCACGCTCGCGACAGAGTCCTTAGAATACACGTTGTTCAGCACCAGAAACAGATTCGAGCCCACATTCACGTCGACGCCGCGAGCAAGCAGCAACTCGATATTCCGTGCATTGCCCGCTTTGCATGCGGCGCGAAGCGCCATGTTACCCTCTGGATACCTTGGTACACGGTCGTCGCGGGCGTCCACGTTGGCACCGTACTTGAGAAGGACACCGAGAGTCTTGTTATCGTACACATTCTCTGCGCTGAGCACCAACATCGACACACCTCCCCCGTCCTCGTAGAAAACTCGATTTACATCCGCACCGGCGAGAACAAGGGCCTCGGCGCACTCTTGCGCATCGTGATCCTTTGCTTCACACGCCCCCCGCAGCGCTGCGTCGACGCCCATTTCCACCACAACCCGACAACACGCATCACATGCACGCGGCGGTGCCGACGACATGTCGCTGTTATTTCCTCCGCTGTTGCTATTGCTGCCGAGATACTATTCGCTTAGACACAAACGACGCATACAGTCAACCGGCGCTGTCGGGGCTTCTGCGTGAACAGGCCCCGCGGTCTCGTCGAGAAACACGTTGACGAGTCACGATAGACGCTGCTAGGGACGCTACTCTAACGAAAATATCGCCACTGTCTCGGCGGGTCGTAAAAGTAAAAATCACTAACCGCCCACCGCCGCCGCCGCCGCCGCCGCCGTTCGTTGTGGTGGTAACAACGCACGCGCACGCGCGCCCCACACACACCCATCCAAAATGGAGTCTTCGATCACTGCCGTTTCTACCATGACTCGCTCAGAAGAGTTTGATCACATGTGTGACCACGGCGGGGTACTCGCAGAGTGTCTCGGCGTGGCGCGACGTGCTCACGAAGGCCAGGTTCGCAAGGCGAGTGGCAACCCGTACATTGACCATCCCGTGGACGTGGCGCGCATTCTGTTCTCCGAGGCGTATGTCGACGACGTGGACGTGTTGCGCGCGGCACTGCTCCACGACACGCTCGAAGACACGACGTTGCAGAAAGACGAGATAGCCAAGTGTTTTGGCGAACGTGTACTGCGACTGGTCGAGGAGGTGACAGACGACCGCACGTTATCTCGCGGTGCGCGAAAGCGGGCGCAGATTGCACACATTCTGACAGTGTCTGACGACGCGAAGCGCATCAAAATGGCCGACAAGTTGTCCAACATGCGCGATCTGATACATTGCATACCCCCTGGATGGTCATTGCAGCGCGTACTCGGCACGTTTGCATGGTGCCGAGCCGTTGTGCACCCGAGCACGGTCGGGCGCGCGTCCCCCCAACTCGCCGTTGCGCTCGAACGGGTGTACGCAGATAGGTTTCTGTACGAAAGTAGGCTACATAACGTGATTCACAGAGATGACCGAGAGGTCGCCTCTCTGGTTGAGCAGTACCTGCGAGGGTTTGAGGACGACGCAGAATGAATTGACATTACACGCCGCCGCGCCTATTCGCATACGACAATGTGCGCGCCCATGTCACGCCACCGCGAGTCATCACACAACCGCTCGGCAGCCCAACGACGCACCGAAACGCGGCCCTTCCCGACCACCTGGTGTTGTGCGCTGCGTGGAACTCCCAGTTTACTGCGACGCTTCAAGTGCCACTCGAAACTCAGCGCATCGCCGCGCGTAGCAAAGCCGCAGACCGTAAAGGCAACCGCCCACCGCGGAGACGACGCGGCGCGCATACTCGTGTACCGAGCACCCCCCGTGATATCGCCGTTGTGCTGGCGCAGTCGACGCGTAAGGTCATTTGTAACACCGACATACGTGCGCTGACTACGAGGCAGCGCGAGACAGTAAACAACGTCTGTCACCGTGTTGTCGCGTCCACTCGTCGTGCTGTTTTGACTTTGCACCCTGTCGCCGCTCGTCGTCACGCAATCGATGTCGTTCGAGCCGTCGCTGTCGCTTTCGTCGTCGAACACCGTCCGCGTCGTCGTCGTCGTCGTCGTCGTCGTCGTAGTCATCTTCGTCGTCTTTGCTGTATCCCCTGTCGCCGCCGTCACAGCCGCCGGGGACACTATTGTTGTTGTGTGACGAGACATTATCGGGGAGCGTCGGCACGCCGACGACAACGGGCAATGGCGAGTAGCACGAGAAGAGGACGCTGTGGCGCATCGGGGCCGTAACAGGTTGGAGAGGGAGGTGCTCATCTGGTGCGTCTAGGTACGACGGATATGCGTCGTAACCTTCAAACAACAGGGCACGCGCTCGTTGTGCAAACGCACCTACAACAGCCGCGCACCCCCGTGTCGACGTAATCCCCGAGGCTGCCGTAACAGCCCGGTCAATGTGGTCGATGCACGAGGCCCACTCTATGCTTTCGGCATCGGTGCGGTCGACTCGGTACACGTGCTCGCCCGTGTGATCGCACACCAACGGCGAGCCACCACACGTTGCCCACCACTCGTCTAGATACTCGTTGCACCCCGCGAGCGACATGTCGGGTGTACACACCAGCACCGTCGTCAGCACCGTTGCGCGACTTGTCAGTGTCGAAACTCGCGAAAGACACTCGCTCAACGCACGCTCGTCGAGTGACGCAAAGAATGGCTCAACGGCACTGCGAACGGCAGCGGCACTGGCGGCATTGCTGCTACTCACGAGTTGCTCAAGTGGCAGATGCTCGATGATACACCGAATAAAGTGAAGGCGCACGGCGCACATATCCCATGCCGCCGACGTCAAACACCGCTGCCGCCCCGTGTTCTTCTGTTGATCTTCTGCTGCGGCGACGAGCGCACTCGCACGCTCAAATACGAAGCGGCGCGCGTCGTGTGCCGCCCCAGACCAGAACAGTGCGTGCTTGAACAGTGCGTGCCCCAGTGTCTTCTCGTCGATGCACGACCGGGGCAACGTCGGCGGCGGCTCCCACGGTTTCTCGCCAAACTCACCTACGAGCGCCCACGCCACCTCGTACATCACGCGCCTACACAATGCAAGACGCTCGGCGTCGGTCATGCGACGTGCTCCACGCTCGGTAGACAGACGCCACGCCCGACGCCCGGGTCGATACTCGGCGCCCGGGTCACTCGCGCGAAAGTGCCGAGCCACCTCGTCGTTGGCAACGTAGCCAAGTACAAAGTACACGTGGTCGCCGCGAACATCCTCGTCTGCCTCGTACCTAAACAGCCTAGACTGAAGACGCGTCACGGTGCGATCGGTGTCGTCGTGCGACACGTGTCCGGGACACTGCAACAGGCGCCGTCGTTGCAACAGCGCGCCCAGCCCCGTCGCTGCAGCCATCATGGACGACGTGCACACGATAAAATAAGTAACAGCGGGCGCGACGTGTTTTCACAGTCATGCCGACCCCGTCGTTTATCGCAATCGACAACGATGCGTGGCAACCACGTAGAATATACCGTGTTGGTACCACCACCACCACCACCACCACCACCACCACCACCACCACCGCCGACGTCGCCGCCCCGGACACGTGCGCACGCGCAACAGGCGGTGATGTTGGCTACATCAGGAGGCACCAGCGGCAGTGGCTACGACGACTACGACGACGACGACTACCAACGTTCGTCTTCATTGTCGTACATCGTGTCGTCGGGGGGTGGTGTGTTGAGAGTGTCGTCACAGTGGTCGCGAGCCAGCGACTGGGCAGACTCGCTTTGCGAGCGATTCAACTATGACAATCCGCGCCATGTTATTGTTGCTCACAATGTGATTGCTTACACGCGCAAGTCTGGTTGCAACGGCAGAGACAATGACGTACCACCGATCACGCAACGTATACGAGCCATCGTGCCACGTGTTCACACGCTAGAGTGGAGATGTAACACGGTGAACGGCCTGGCCTCGCTCGGCAACGTGGCTCTTATACAGGCACTTGTCTCGCCTGGTGTACACGCACTGTCGCTGCGTCGCTTGCGCCTGCGTTCCTGTAACCTCGACGCGCAAACTACGCGCCTACTGGCCGACGGGCTCTGTCGGTTGCCACACCTAGAGGAACTGAACGTACGAGGAAATCCAGCGATCGGTGTCGATGCGTGTGTTCACTTGGTGCGCGCCTTCTCGCGCGAGTGCTCTAGCGCTCGCGTGCTGGACGTTCATGGGTGTGCGTCACGCCTCGGTGACAACTCGTCGACCCTCGTCAGGCTGTTAGGGTATTGCACGCGACTCGAGGTTATTCGTGCCGGTGGCTTGCAGCGACGATGGTGCGACTCTCGCCGCGCTAAAGACCCGGTGACCCCATGGCATGTTGTACACGCGGCGGCGGCGGCGGCGGCGGCGGCGGCGACGACGGTGCCCCTGTGTCGCAACCTTGTAGACCTTCACCTTCAGGCATGTGGCATCAACAGTGAGCACCTTTTACACCGCGTCTGTCCGGTGCTCAAACACAGCGCGTCTCTCGAAACGCTCAACCTGCGTCGCAATCGCATAGGGGGTGGTGTCGCTGCGATGCGCGCGCTGTGCGACGTACTGTCAACGACGCGCGTGCGCGCTCTTGACCTGTCGTGGAACATGCTCGACGGGGTTGCATTGGAGGCACTAGGGCGCAACTTGCGTACCGACACAGAGTTTGTGCTCAGCGTGGCACACAACGTGCCGCAGCAGTGTCACCAGGGGTGCACCGTGTCGAGAAGAGTAGTGTCATGTGCGCATCTACGACGCACAGAGATCATTACTGGTTTCCTGCGAGCCATCACACGTGGCGGGTGTGCACGAACGCTGTCGCTGGACATTCGGGGCTTTGTGTTTGGCCATGTCCACTCTGAGGGGGTGCAGGCGCTGTTGCATCTTATCAAGACACATCCAGTCCTGATTGCCCTCAAAATGTCGCCGGCGGGGGCGCCGCGCTCCAGTACTGACAGCGTTATGGGTGCTCTTATCGCCAACCCAGCGATAACAGCGCGCCTTGACGCGCATAGTGATTCTACCGTGGAATACTCGTCTGGATGTCGACAGGAGATTGTCGTGTCGATGTGGCGAGTGGCCAGGGTGTTTACGCAGCCTATCCGGTGCTGTAGCCGTGATCACGACGTTGCGCTTCTTTTACCAAACATTTATGCACTGGTACATCTTGTACGTTTAGTCGCTTGCTCGAGATTCCTCCGCTCCCCGTTGGCCGGGCTGGTCGCACCACGGGTGCTAGAGAACGTTGCTCGTCTCGCCGTCCGCGCGCAGGGGGCGCGCGTGTCGCGCGGGGCGGTTTGTCTTTTTGCGTTGCGGCATCAGTAGCCAGCCCTAGGCGAGTCGCATACGCAGGCGAAACTCAACGGCGTAGTAGCGCCCGCTCATCAACGACCACTGCGGCCGCGTGTCGACCAAGCAGCCTGCCTCGGCGGTAAGGCGCTCGTTGACGAGTGTCTTGTTGGTCGCCAGCCACGTAAGCAACACTGGTCGCGTCGACAGGTCGGGCACGGGCAGCGTCAGTTCGACAACGTCTGCGCCCGGCACCGCCGCGTGTGCCGCTTCAATGTCCGTGTAAAACTTGACAAACGCTGCGTCGAGTGCCGCGCCAAATGCCGCACACACTTCTGCGAGCGGCAACTGCTCGTCGCCGACAAACTCGCGGTGAACAGCGCGCGCGTATGTGCGCAGTGTTTGCACACGCTCGCCAAACTTTGTTGTTCGCGGCGAGTCGTGAAGAAACATACGCACGTCAAGGTCGGTGGTGGTGGTGGTAAAGGCGGTGTTGGCGTCGTCGCTGACGGCGCTGACGGCGGCGGTGGCGGTGATGTTAGACTGTGACACGTCGCGACAGCGTACGAGAAACCCGGCGGGCAGCGGCGGCGGTGGCGGTGGGGGTAACGTAGTAGCGCCGCGTGTCGGTAGAGTGGTGGATGGCATCGTGGTGGTGGTACACGACGCGGGAGGTAACGACGCGAGTGTGGGCTGCGACGGCGTCGTCGTAGAGACGTTGCGCAGTCGTCCATACTCGTCGATTCGTGCGCCGAGTGACACTTTGCTTGGGGGCGGGGCTCGCAGCATTGCGTCGACAACCTGTTGACGAGTTTCGAACGTGCTTCGTTGATCGCTGCTCGTGTCGTCAACAGCCAGTGTGTCGCGCGATGCCATCATCTCGACCGGGGTCGACATCACAGCGTTGAAGCGGCCGTAGGATGCGCGTGCGCACGGCGTCGTCGCCGTCGCCGTCGCCGTCTCTGTCGTGAGCCAATGTCCTCTTGCACTGTAAGGAGATAATTTTCTTTTCTACTCGACCCAACAGAGCAGAGCAGACACGGGTGGACGGGCCCCACCACTGGTGCGACGACGACGACGACGACGACGACGACGACAATGACGGTGCCGGTGGCGATCACTCCGTCGGCACTGCGCAAGGTTGCAATGCAGATTGTGTATCCGGAGCACGCCGACTGGCGACCGCTGACACTGGACGAGTATGCGTGGCTGCGCGATAGTGCGTTTGGCGCTGGCGACGGTGTCGCCGTGTCGCCTATCGGAGTGTCCACGGCATTCTTGAAGAAACTCGACGCGCAGGTCGCCCTGTTGCACCCCATGCTCGTGTTGTATCCCATGAGTGCGCGCGATGTGCAACAGGTGTTGCCGGTACGTGTGCGCGGACCAGCCGCGTACCTATGGCTTGTGAACGTGAGCAGAAACACGGTGGTTCGCGCAGTGACCGTGGCACCCGACCGAGAACGACCCGTGCGTCTCGTCGACGCTGCGCAACTGTGGCCAAAAAATTGCTGAGTATAGGAACAGGGGTCTCGTCGTCGTCGTCGTCGTCGTCGTCGTCGTCGTCGTCGTCATCACGTATCAATCGCATCCCGCCACACACCCCCATCATATCACCCCCGCCGTTGTTATGACATCGTCGCTAGTTAACTTTGGAGACCGAACGGCTATCACCGTTGCGTCGCTGCAAACCGACGTGACGACGCGAGTTGGCGCCACGTACGCCGACGACGCGGTCACGCGTAGTTTGCGTGAGATGCGCGACCGCATCGTCGACAATGCACAAAAGGCAGGCCCTGCCGTCACGTGGGCCGAGTATCACGCGAGGCCGTTGGCGTACGCCGGACGGCGTGTGACTGTGCGTAACGCAGACTTTGTGCGCGGCACGCTGCGTGTTCAGCAACCGTGTGTTCTCGTTGTCGAGGAGGACATTGTGTTCAACCCTCGGCCCGACACGGACCACCGGCCTAACGGCGACGACGCCGAGTACGCCGGCGCGCCGTACCACCTGGGCTTCTTTGCGGCTGTTACGATCGAGTGCGACGACGTTGTGGTGCTGCTTGGGCATCACGAAATCACACAGTCGCGCGAGCACTTTGTGAAGCAGCGATTCTACCAAACGATTGAACTGGCCAATCAGCCGTTTATGCCGGGACAGGGGCCAGCGCAGTTTGGCTCAACGCCGCGGTACGCGCGTCGTGTCGCCGTGTGTGACGGTACGATCGGCATAAGTAGCCACGAGTCGGTGCACGGTAACATGAACGAGGACATTCTCCTCGAAAACCTGACCATTAGGGACTATGAGATTGCTGGCGTGGCGCTCAACGGCGTGCGACGCTTCTCGGCAGTGCGTTGTCACGCACTCGGCAACCTGAAGAGCGTAGCGCTGCGTGCCACCTTTAGCGGTGCGCGGTTCGCGTCGTTGTTTGCCGACGCGGCTATCCAACACGCGCCAAGCGGCGTCGACACGCGCGCGCTGGTGGCTGCCAACAAACGTCTGCGCGTGCTGATGGAACAGGCCGCGGGCGACGTGTACAAGTCGGACCGTGTAGACCCGGTTGCACACCCAGAGGCTGCCGCGCTGTTTGCCAACCGCGACCCGACGGCGTCGGACGGCAACGGCTACGGCTTCCTCGTTAACCCAGTGGGCGTCGCGGTGCTTTCGTTCCTGCCCGATCGGCAAACGGCCAAGGCGCTTGGCTCGTGCGACGTGTCGCTCAAGGAGTGCTCGGTCACCGACACGCGTCACAACGTTACAGAGCACACGGCGCTGTTCAGCGCGACCACCGGCTTGCAGCGTGGACCCACGAGCGAGTCGTTTCTCATTCGCGACGTCGTCGACCCTGTCACTGGCCGCTATCGCGCAAACGCCCTTGCCGACCTGCAGTTGCAACTCGCCGAGTTTCTCGACCACGTTCCCGCGTCGCAGCGCGCGCGCTTTGGTGGCACGACGACGATCGACCGTGCCGTTCGCAACTGGGCGCTTCGTGCACAGCCGCCGTCGATTGCGGCGCTGTTCGCCAGCGGCGAGTACACGACAAAGGGCAACGGCGACTTTATGTTTCACGTGATGAAGGGCCCCGTTGCCGTGCGCATCGAGGGTGTCACGCGTGCTTGCATCACCGACATGACCATTAACGGCGTCGTTAACACGGGTGCTCGGGGGCAAACCGGCGCTCTGCCGGGCCAAACGGCGCCGGTCGTGTACACGGGGCCGCGTGACGGCGGCCATCCTGACCAGCGCGCGCAGCGCGGTTACAACGGCGCTGACGTGCGTGGCCTGTCGTTGGCTGGCTGCAAGGACGTGCGCGTGCGCGGCCTGCGCGTGTCTGGTGTTCACAGCGCTGCGGGCAGTGCGATGGCAATCGACGTGCACGGCGGCAGCGAGTGTATTGAGATTGACGACGTGTCGATTGACGACGTGAGCACGGACGGGCGCGAGTATGAGTTGGCGCAACCGGTCGCGCAGAGCGTGCACGTGTCGCGAAACTGCAAGCACGTGTTGTTGCGCATCGACGACGTGCCCGAGTCGGCGCCAATCGTCATCGAGTCGACAAACAACGTCAGACTAGGCGGCGCCTAGGAGACGCGAGGGGGGCTGTAACACGGGGGGGAGGGGGGGGGGTGTTGACTTGAGACTTGGACGGAGCAGGTCTCGGCCAATGCCGCTCGAAGGATGGCCAGAACACGCCTCCTCCTCCAGCACTCTAGGTCTTCTCCCAGTGCGCGAGTAAAACGTATGCGCGCTGCGAGCACCAACAGTCGTTCGCGCGCGGGCACCGTGAGCGCCTTGTATCTCAGAACCCTTGGCAGTGCCCGATCTACGATGGCCAACACTGCCGCGCGGCTGTCGAACACCGTATTCGCTACTGCCCCCCGTGTAAGCACCAGGCACAGGGAATAGTACGTCAACGTGGTTGTCGCTACAGGCTGGTATGCGTCGCGGGTCGGGGCGATGTAGAACACTTGTTGTTGGCGCGGGGTACTGGGCCGCGCGTCATGTGTGGGCGGCGGCGGCGGCGGCGGTAAAAGGCACCCCCACACGATACCCGGTGTCGTGATAAACGGAAGATGGTGGTCACTGGCACATCCACGCGTGATCATTTCGCGCAAAACCTTGGTGTACAGTTCAACTTGTTGTAGATCTCGTTGTAGATACGGCCCGACTCTGGGGACGATGCTCGTGTCATCTTTGCAGACGTTGCACCGTTCCACCAACACAGAGGCTTGCTCAAAATCTCGTTTCTGCAATGCTATCCTCAGCGCCAGTCCCGTATACGCAAACGCTCCTGCGTCCAGCAGGGCCCTGGTGACGTCAGCGTTGCATGCAAGTACCAATGCAGAGTATCGGCTGTCGTCGTGATGGTGCGTATCTTGCTGGAGACCCGTCGCGTCCACCGCCACGCCGTGTTCTAGAAGAAGACGGACACACGCGACGTGCGAGTCTACAGACGTGCGGTAAAGTTTGGCGTGATGAAGAAATGCATCGTCTCCACCACCACTCACGTTGGGTATCGAGCATGCAACGTCATTTGCGGCGGCGGCAAACATAAGCGGTGTCATGTCAGCGTCGTCGGGACGGGCTTCTGCGTCTGCGCCGCGTTGCAAGAGTAGCGAAACAAACTCGGGTATGCCCACCATGCACGCCACCATCAGCAGCGTAACTCCCGACCTTTCGCGTGCATCGACATCCATGCCGTGATCAAGCAACAGCCTCAATACCTCTTCTTTAGCGCTGCACGCTAGTGCCATGAGTATGCAACCTGCGTGTTTGACAGGCTTGATGGGCGCGCCCGCATGCAACAGGGCGCGAGCAACGTGGATTCGCGACTCTGCCACTGCGAGACACAGCGGCGTCAACCAGGGCTGTCGCTGACTCAACAATGCACCGCCCTTGACCAACAACCGTGTGATCTCTGTCCATGTGTTTGCGTCGTCGTCGTCGTCGTCGCCGTCGCCGTCGTCGCGTCTAACACATAGTGCCGTAAACACACCGTGTCCAAACGCGTCGCACAGGTTGACGTTTGCACCAGCGTTTACGAGCGCTCGGACGCACCCCACCGACCGGCTCTTGCAGGCACACATCACCGCAGTCATGCCCCTGTCACATCTCCGGTGCCATGGCGCGCCTACACTTGCGTCCCCGTCACATCCCCAGCGTCGTCGCGCGTTTACGTTTGCGCCCGCTCGAATCAACTCTGTTGTACATGCTACGTGTCCAGACAGACACGCGGCGATCAACGCCTCTCCCTGTTGCGCACGCGTGTCGGCATCCCATGCGCAAAGTCCCGCTGCAGTACAGTCGCGACATGTAAGGCGAAAAGGTGTTGTCGTCGTCGTCATCGTCGTCATCGTCGGTGCAATTAAAATCACGCACCGAGCCGCCCCGGAACACGGCTCGTAGGACGCGATTTTTCGCCGCATTGTGTTGCTCGCTGTCCGTGCCAAGTCTCCTTTGGAGCGACGACGACGGACACGCCGCCGTGTGTTAAAAATCTCTGCACCACGATACAACCATAACCACAGTTGCGATGGCCGCCCCTGATAGTCGTCGCATGGCCATTGGCGCCGCGCGATCTGGGGTGCCGACGAGGCGTTCGCCAGTGCCTCTTGAGCCAATGACAGCGCCCGCCCGCGTCGTGCCGCCCCCTGTCATGCCTCCGTCGTCGTCGTCGTCGTCGTCGTCGTCGTCACAGGGCCCACGTACCCTAGGTTCCCTGGGCCTTCAGGTAGTGCGCACGTTGGGAGAGGGTGGTCAAGGTAAGGTGTTGCTTGTGCGTCGTAGGGCGGCACAACGCGCTGGCGGAAGATCAAAGACGTCACAACAGCAGACAGCCGAGTTGTACGCGCTCAAGTTATTTCGTAGCGACCTCGACGACGCGATGGAGGCGTATGAACGCGAGCGCATGGCACTCGCGCACCTTTCGCCGTGTGCGCACGTTGTTACGATGGACCAGGCGTCACTCGGCGACGTGAGTGTAACGAGCAACGGTAAGCGTCAGCGGTACGCAGGCTACCTGATGCCGTACGTGCCCGACGCAGTGTCGCTGTCCGAGTACTGCACGTCGGCGAAAAACGGTTCTCGGCTAACATGTGCCGACGTGCATCGCATAGCGCTTCAACTGGCCACGGCACTCGAGTGCATGCACTCGCACAGCATTGCTCATGGCGACGTGAAGCCCGAGAACGTGCTCATTGACCCGCGTACGCGACACGTGTGGTTTATTGACTTTGGCACGGCATGCACTGCAAGTTTAGCACCTGCACCCGCGAGGCGAAAACGGAAGCGAGACGCGGCCGATCGCTCGTCATCACCGCCACTTCCGTTGCATCTAACCGCAAACGCCGCTGCCACCACCACCGCTACTACTACTACTACTACTACTACTACTACTACTACTACTGCTACACGTGTGCGTGACATGACGTGCCCGTGTGATCGCACACATCTCGGCTACACACCCGAGTACCTGTCGCCCGAGATGCTCACACGACGCGTGTGTAAGCCCAACTCACCCTGCCCAAACGTGTCGCCCACGGCGTTTCCGCAGATGCAACGTGCCGTCAACGCCGCGTGTCACACGGCCGATCGCGCCGTGTACGCAGACGAAGACAGTGCTGCAGCCATGTTAGCAATGTACAAGGCGTCGGACGTGTGGGCACTTGGCATGGTGCTGCTGTTTGCATACTCTCTTGGTACGTTCGATTGCACGTACCTGCAACTGTGCGATCGCCCGAGAACTCAACGCGACACGACAGATTGCCTCAACTTTATGCACCGTCTACAAGACGGCGTGCGTGCCGTGTTCTCGCACACTCGTGACGCGCCGTGTCCAAAGGAGGTTACGTTTGCCGACTGCTCAAAGGCGCCTCCTCGCGTAGTGCCGTCGTTACAACGCGCCATCCTGGGCTGTCTCGCATTCTCACCAAACGATCGAATGGACGCGTCAGCCGTACGCAAGGTGCTGATGCGCGGCAGTAGTGCCGGCGGCGGCGGCGGCGGCAGCGGCGGCAGCGGCGGCGGCAGCAGCAGTAACAGTGGTCGCTACTGGCCTAGGATCCTAAGTGACTGAACAAGTACAAAGTCGAGGAGCCACGGGTTGCGTGCAAATAGGGCACCTGTTGCCTCGTCCTCGAGTTGACGCGTCGTCACGTTGCCAGCGAGACTGATCAGACCTGCTACCATACACGGCGAGTAGTAGCGCGTTGCGTCGTCAGGATCGCGTGCCGTGATCTGTTCGATCGCACGTCGTGCACGTGCGAGTGCCCATTCGTCGTCGTCGCCTTGCACCGGCATCTTGCTTGCGAGGCCAAAGTCAGTGATTGTCGCGTCGTCGATGTGCCCGTAGCCGTCGCGACGCACCAGTACGTTGCGGGGGAACATGTCATTGTGCAGATAGCCTGCCCGATGCATCGAGCGAACCTGCGCCTCGAGGCGATCCACGACACGCGGCGGGACGTACTCACACTCGTCGAGTGAGCCACCCGCCCATAGTTCTGTTACAATGGCTACGACGCGTTGCTCGGCACACTGCCAGGACCCCACGTAACGAGGGCCCACCGCGTGTTGCTCCCACAGGACGCGCTGCGTCGAAACCTCACCGAGGATGCGTGCACGCTCACGCTCGCTCCGGTACCTCTGAAACTTGACGGCGTAGGAACAGCCATCGGCTAAACACGCCTCGTGCACGGTGCCATACGCACCCATGCCCAAAAGGCGCCTCAACGCGGCACCCGTTACACCCGCCGTCCCGTGTGAAAAGCAATTGCGCACTGCCGCCGCCGACGGTGCCGCCACAGCCGCCGATTCAACACTCACCCCCCCTCTGGACTGTTGTTGTTGTTGCGTTGACGCGCGTGGCGACGGTAGACGAGAGTGTACCCGTGCGCGGCCCAGGCGAGGCGTCGTCTTTTGCTTGACAGACGACGACGACGACGACGACGACGACGACGACGACGACGACGATGGCGATGGCGGAGGAGGAGTTGTGGAAGGTGGACGTGTTTTCGGGGGCGTGTGTCTTGGTGTCGGCGGCGGTGTCGTAGACGTGACTGTGCGACGCTGGCGCGCCGCTCCTCCACTGGGAATACCCCGTGCCGCCGCTGTCGTGGCAAGGAGGCGCTCGAGGTCATCGCGAAGCGCATGTGGCGGCACCGGTACGCCGCGGCGTTGCAACTCGGCAATCACCTTTGCTCGAGTCAGCGCTGGCTTGTTTGTGCGCGTCGTTCGCCCGCGTCGCCGTTTTGCGCCCCCTGGCAGTGCCGGTGTATCCATTAAACAGGCTGGCTGACAGGCAGTCGGGCGGACGCTGTGCGCCGACCCTGTCTTCACTGACATTTCAAGGTGAAAATTTACTACTTTTGACACTCGCTCGCCGCCGACAGTTGTCGGCTCGGTGCAACGCACCGTCTAACGCAGCGTAGTGACACTCGAGCCTCTGTGCCCGTCGTCTGAGCCGGGATGCCTCTAGTGCGCCACCGCCAGTGGTACGTAGCATCGTCGCCGTCGCGGCGCGCAACTGTTCCACGGCGGCGCGTTGCTCCCTTGCCGTGTTTGACAGGGATCGGCGGAGTGCGTTCAGGTTGACGAGGATGTCGGCGTCAGACTTGCCTGCTTCCTTCCACATGCGATGCAGGCTGTGATACACCTGCTCAAGCCAACTTGACTCGGCGCGACCAGACCTATACACGCGTGTGCTTGCAGACTTTCGACACGCATAGTCGACGCGTGTGCACCGGTCGCGCACACACTCGGTGACGCACGTGCGGTACACGAAAAAGTCTAGGAACGACGAGGTGGCGATCCATGCATCTAGAGCGCGCGCCGGTGCTATGCCAGCAACTCGCAACGCCGCATTGTCCCGGTGCTCGAGACGCGTGCGATCTAGGTTGCCCGACATTTGCTCGTCGTCCATTAACATGACTAGGATGCGCTTGTCGCGCGGCGTGACGCGGACGTCGGCCGCCATGCTGCTGGCTGTTAAGGTGTATCACATTTATTTTGCGAGATCAACGCCTGCGCTTACTGACGCCTGACACCACGCCCCCCTCGCGACCACTGTTGGCCACCCCCACGTCGCCGCCTAGCGACCGCCGACGTACTCATGGCCTCGAGGCCCGTATCTGTCGTCACCGCGGGGGGAGAGGCGGCTGTCGGTTTCTGCCAGTTCTGGATTACACGGCGGAACAATGTGGCAAACTTGCTCACCGTGCCCGTGTCGTTTGGGTTCTTATGCAACTCATTCCATGAGGCTAACAGGTTGCTGCTCTCAGCAGCGTTAATGGCGACGAGGTGGCGTATCAGGCCGTCTGCTGATCTTTGCGCCTCTCCATCGCCTAGAAAATCCACGAGCCCCGCTTTGTACACGGCCTGTGACAATTCCGACTGCGCGTTGACAATAAGGGCCTGCTGATTGGCGTCAAATTGAGCGAGACGAACAGTCTGCGTGTCACGCGTGATTGCCTGTAGCACCGGTGAGATCGCTGCTACGGATAATTCGGCGTGATTACCGAGGAAGGTTTTCATCAGAGCGCGCTCCCGTTGTGCTGTAGTAAGAGCCGCTTGGATTTGATCCTTCTCTGATTGCAGTGCTCGAAGTGTTGTCTCTAGTGTTGTGATTCTGGACGTGCTTTCACTGCCAGCGGATTCTAACATCCGCTGAAGCACCTCGTAGTTTTTGCGAATACTCTGGAGGGCGCCAACGCCTTCGCCGGCGCAGTACCACGCACGCGCACGATCATCGCCTTCGAAAAAATTGAGACACACTGCATTATCGGCCACATTGGCCGTGGTCGGGGTCGTGGTCGTCGTCGCCATCGGTGGGTGCACTTGGCAGTGGTGGCGCGGTGGCGGTGTAACAGTACCCCTGCCGTGGTACCAACATATTTTTGGCTCTACGCGCCGCTACATTGCTCGCCGTTTCCCGACTGCACTGTTGCGTTTCTGGGAATCAGAAAGTTGCGAGCGTACCTGTGCAAGGCGAGTGTCAACGACCTTTTTCTGGCGACGGATCTGATCAAGGCGCTGCATCTCAAACTTGCGTCGCAACCGCAACGACTCGATAAGTCCGTCAATCGCCACCAAGCGACGCTGTGCAGCGGCGATAGTATCGGGCGTGGGCAGTGCAGGGCGTTTCTTTGCGCGCACAACGGCGGCTGCACCACCACCGGTCTTTGATGTCGTAGTCTTCTTGCGACGCACGGCGGGGGTCGGGGCTGTTTTGCGCCGTGGCGACGCAACGGCGGCGGCGGCGGCCTTTGCCTTCTTTGCGGGCATTTCGGGACAGGGCGGGCGCGCGTCGTAGTCTCGGCGTGATGTATTACAAAATTTGGTAACACGACGAGGGCGCGCCCGGCGGTGGTAGTGATAAATCAATACGCGCGGTGATCGCTCGTCTGGTGACGAGTCGAGCGGCAGCCAACTGTTAGACAGGGACAAGGGCCGACCGCGACGACGACGACGACGACGACGACGGGGCGCGATGAATTCACCTCGATGGGGCGCGACCGCGTGTGATGGCCTAAAGAGCATTGCGATACCCGTGGCACCCGGTGGCACGCTAACGCTGGGCGGCTGCGGCGTCGGTGCCTTCTCCAGCCGCGCACGCCTTGTAGACAGGGCATTCGTCAATGGGCAGTGTGTTGTGTCGACGGTTGTGATCGAAGAGGACGCGGGTGCAAACGACACGATACGCCTGTTTCGCGCGCTCATCGACACTGCGGCCGTACTGGACTCATTCTCCATTCACGTTGCCGTGTTGGCAACGTCACGTCTGTGTACCCTGATGTTTGAGACTGCGTTTCGACAACAGAGTGCCGTGCGCGTGCGTCACTTTGCGATCCTTGGAAGCGTTCCGTTGCCCAGGCCGCTTGTGATCGCGCTGTCACAGCCGGTACTCGACTCGCTGACACTGGGCTCCTGGCGGTGGACGCACCAGCCCGCACCCTGGTCGACCGGCGGCCACGACGACGACGACGACGGCGTGGTCGCTGCTCCCTACGCAGAGTCTGTTAGCAGTGTAACACTCACCGAGGAAATGAGTGTCCTACTGTCGTTAAGTGCGCACGTGTTCAAGGGCGGTGCGCCAGTGTGCCTCTGGCTGCGGCGCTTTGTCAACACGCTAACGACAGTTAACTTGTCGATTGGCGCGAGCAGTGGTGTAGAGTTGCGCGACGCGATGTGCACCGACGTGTTACCAGACTTTATCACCGCTGCGCCAAACCTTGTTCGACTAAGTGTTGTGTGCGACGACGACGGACTGCTGTGGCCACCGTTGCCCACCTCGTCGGGCCTAGCGATGCTCACGGCCGCGCACGGTGCGGTGCGTCGCAGGCTGCTCAGCGTGTTGACGCTGTCGGGTGGCTGGCTGTGCGACGACACGCCGGGCCTCGTCGACGCACTGGCGCGCATCGTGGGTCGCGAGGAGGACAACTCGCGCCTTCTCCACGGCGGCCTCACGCTGACGCGAACGCGCCTAACGATGCGTGCACTGCAACACGTGCTTGCCGCGGCAGCCGGTACGCACGTGCCGCTGCACGTCGATCGGTGCGACGGGGGGGACTGTGAAAGTGTCGCGGCGCGTGTGGCAGAGTCTGTGTCGGCGCTTGGTGCCAACCTTACGCACGTGACGTTGCCGTCGGGCGCCGGTATGTCTGCGGCGCATTACGAACGGTTTATGCTGGCTGCAGCGACAAACGACCGCATAACGTCCATTTCAGGCGTCCTGGTCGACTTGAGTGAGTCGACGATGTTGGCATTGTGTACACTTCTCGAGACCACCTCGTCTGTCAACACGCTGCGTGTTACCTTTGTTACGCCACGCCAGCACGCAACACGAGGGTCGTCGTCGTCGTCGTCGTCAAAAAACCCT
>Ga0070729_10002167_pt1 | contig 26305 bp, 17 predicted proteins | sample tdDd472_FD_66725 | JGI IMG/M metagenome (GOLD analysis project Ga0070729, IMG submission 66725) | Marine sediment microbial communities from the Atlantic coast under amendment with organic carbon and nitrate - tdDd47.2 | ecosystem: Environmental > Aquatic > Marine > Coastal > Sediment | place... | reverse complement strand
TGTCCGAAGGGGTGGATTCCGAATCACCACAGGCGACCATGACCCCCATGATCAGCAGACCTGTCATTACAAAACTCAGAACTTGAAACCGACGCATAAAAAACCTCCTTTGAAAAACGAAAATCGCAGTAGTTGCATTTTTCTTCGTATAACCGTATAATGGTAAGAAGAAATGCGACTGCGAGTCCGTCATTGAGTTCATTATAGTTGAAACCACTAAAGGAATCAATAATTTTTTGGAGCAATGACCGAAGACGGTTTTCGGAAGACCCCCATGGCGCGGTATGCGTCAGTTAGAGAGGCGTGGTATGTACACTATTAATCGCAAAGCCCTGTATGGTCTGGCTGCTGCACTTGCCTTTGGCCTGTTGGTCATGGCGGGTTGCGCCACGGCGGAACGCCCGGTAGCCCCGGCGGGAAGTGTACCATGCACAACCGATGCGGAATGCCAAATATACGACCCCGCCTGGCTGTGCGACTTCTCAATCTGGGCATGTTACGACCCCGGCTCCGGTGAGATTATCACAGAGGTTGACGGCGATTTTGAAGAAGAAGTCGTCTGCACATATGCCTGCAGCATTGGGGCTGATTGCGAAATGTACGGCCTGGAAAACCACATCTGCGCCAACCACTGCTGCGTGCCCTGGACTGCTGACGGCGATGTGGAAGAGTATGTGGCCTCCGATGCCAAAATCAGTTACCCCGAAACCGTCAACTTCGGCAGCGTGCTGATGGGTCATACGGTGTGCAAAGATATTGTTATTAAAAACGACGGCAACCTTACACCCCTTATCATATCTGGTGTCACCTATCCATCCACCATATTCACCCCCGAATTTATACTTATGAACCTCCCGAACGAGGTCAATCCCTCGGTGCCCAGCGATGAAAACACCCTTACCCTGAATCCTGTGGGCGCAAATTTACTTACCTTTGAAGTGTGCTATTCCCCGGCGGATGCCGGCATCGATGAAGGTGAAATCTATATCAACTCCAATTGTACGGAAACCCCCTATGCGATAATTCGTCTGGTCAGCGATTACAAGGGCGACTCCAAACTCTGCTGGACAGCGGAACTGGACGACGCAGCCCCGGAAGAAGCCACCATCCAGCATTACGGCAGCGGAGAGCCCAATGAAGCAGGGCTGATCGATTACGGCGACATTGATGTGGGCGGCGAGCCTGCCAGCGCCTACATCAAAATCTGGAACTGCGGCGACGCCACCGGCAACCATGTGCTGTCCATCACGGATATCCGCCTGTCGGGCATCAACTACAGCTTCAGCCTGCGCATGGACCGCACCCCGGACCCGGTGAGTCCCATCCTTCTGCCTCCCAAGGGCACGGTGGAGCCCACCGAGGACAACGGCAGCGCAGAGAACCTTGACTGGATTATTGTGAAAACCACCTATGCACCGGACAGCCCCATTCAATGGCCACGGCTGCACAGTGAGCATCTGGAAATCCTCAACGACAGCAGCAATCCGGAACAGCGGCTGTTTGTCATCGACACCCAGGGTTCTGCCCAGAACATGATTCTCGAAGGCATGCCCAATCCTGTGTACTGCGGCCCCACCCCCTACTTTGATCCAGAAAACGGTGAACCCGGGCAAGATATCTGTGAAATCAGAATCCTCAACCGCAGCCCCAATGAAATGCTCATCACCAAGGTTGAAACGATTGTCCCCCTTGATGTAGACACACCGTATCAGAGTTTTGCCGTGGTTAATCCCATGTCCGGCGTTACCCTGCCGGGCAGCCAGAGCGCGCCTTCCATCGTGGAATTCTACTACAGGCCCCAGCCCCTTTATGAAGACCCCCATGATCCCGAGAGCCTGATGATCCCCCGGGATGATGAAGGCATTCTGCGGGTTTCCTGGTGTAAAACCAGCAACCCGGATTGCCGCATGGACAATCCCTCACTGGAGCTTGTGGCCCAGCGTTCCAGCTTCCGTATTTTTGCCAAAGGCCGCGCCCCTAATATCCCGCCGGTGGCCCGAATCTCCACCATGCCCCACGGCCCCCAGCTCACCGCCCCGCTTAACAGCTCCTGCGGCGTGGACGGCGGATCGCTCTTTGGCGACACAAGCTATGATATTGATTCCCAGTCCACCCTCTGCGGTATGCAATGGGAATGGGAAGAAGACTACGGCGATGCCGCCGTATTTACCAATGCCGATTATTACCGTTCCGACCTGATGGACTATGCCGAGCATATTAACTTCGCATTTACCAAGTCCGGCACATACCGCCTGCGGCTGAATGTATGGGACTGCGACCCTCCCCTGACGCCCCTGGACATCAACGCCTCGGAAGCCGCGCGGCTTGGTCGCCGGGAAGCCATTAACGAAAATCTTGACAATGTGGCGGAGTTCCGGGTGGTCTGTGATGCTGGTCTCAACCTGCGCATGAACTATGGCGGCTGTGACGGCAAAGCCCAGGTGGATCTTATCTGGAAAGCTCCCAACGGCATTTCCTGCTCCGAAAAAGCGATGAACTCCATGCACACCTGCAACTTTGGCGACTACGGGCACCCCATTGTCTCCAGCTATGCAACCCAGTGCATGGACGGCAGCTACGAGGAAATCGTCCACTCCACCCCCACCGACGGCACCTATATGCTCTGCGCCAAAATGACTGAAGACTGCGATCACTGGGGCTTCAACCTCTTTGGCGAAGAACTCTGCCTTGACAAGGCAGACCCAGATTTCACCATTGCCCTGTATGAAGTGATCATGCAAGGCGGCAGCCCGGTTTCCTCAACCTCACCCAAGTATACGGTTACCGGACGCCTTACCAGTCAGGGCGACATGCGTTGCTGGAGCATCCGCCGGGAAAACGGCTCCTGGGATGAGCCTCCCACCCCCCTGTTCTAAGTACGCAACAGCCAATTACACCCAACCCCCTGCCCACCCGGGCAGGGGGTTTTTGTTTTTTGTTTGGGGTTGGCACTTTTTTACTTGACAAACATTTAGGGGTGTTTCTTAATATACTCAAGGTTTGTTATATGAACGTCACATTTTTGAGGAGGACACTATGCAAAAAGCTTCGTTATTAATTGTATTATTTGTATGTATCATTGCATTTGCAGCACCGGTACAGGCAGGACCGGGACATTTCTGCGAAAATGATGACCCGGACAAGGAAGTTGAATGCCTGAATAAGTATGCACCGGCAACCCCGGACTACAAGCAGGCATACCAGCCTGCCTACCAGCCGCTCTACCGGACCCAAAGCATTGACATGGCTCCGGCCCATAAGGCCCCAAAGGTGCAGGACGAACCGCTGCAGGTATTTCTTCGGGATTACAGTTCCATCAAAGACCCCCGGGCAAAACTGGCATTGCTGAAACAAATGCGGGCAAGCGCAAAGGAAGCGGTAAAAAAGGGCCAGCCCAAAAACCTCTCCACATGGGAAGCCCCACTGCCCTTAAGCTATACCATTCTCGACGCAGATCTGGATAAAAACATCATTGATGAAGAAACCCTGAATGAATTTAAAACTTTTTGGGTTAATAAGTGCGATCTGTCGGGCACCCAAACTATCAATAACGATGTTGTGGTAGTCGGGACTACCTGTACCTGGACTGGAAATATCACTATTAACGGTACACTTTCGGTCAACTCGGGAACAACCTTTAACGTCTCCGGCACCCATACTATTAATGGCGATGTAACCGTATCCAGCTCTGCCTGCTACTGGAATGGAGATATTACCATCAATGGAAAACTTACGGTAAGCTCAGGAGCCAATTTGCACCTTCAGTCAACATCAACGGTTATGACCGAAGTAACGGTTACCGGTAACTCAACAGATTTTGCAATTCATGCTTATGGCAACGTTTATCTGGAATCTTACATTTCCAGCCCTTATAATTCTTTGTATCTCAATATTGGACAGGGTAAAAGAATCCATGTGACTAACACTGGTGGGTTGATTAGCCGTACATCATCGGACGCCAAGGTATACTTTTATGGCGTAGGGTATGCATACTGGAATGGCATCCAGGTTGAGGCAGGTGGCGATATTGACTTTTTAGGGGGCACCTCAGGTATTCCCGGAACAAGGCCGTACAATGTATCTTCCCTCTACCCCACAATTTCATACCTTGGAGACAACGACTGGTTCAGCGGTCTGTTATCCGTCAAGGGCACCTTATTTTGCTACGGAAGCAAAGGGTTACTTCTTGAGGGCTATGGCACTAGCACTACAATATACTTTGACTCGAATATCATGTTTGAAAACAACAGAACCTGTTCCAATTATGGAACAGTTATCGACATTCAAAGTATAAAAGTTGACGAAGCAATTAAAATATATTGGAACAAGATTTTTTACGATGAAAGCAGCAGTCCTATTAATATCAATAACGTAGAAGCCGCAGAGGAAATTGATGCCTACGGCAACAACATTGATATGCATAATTCTACTGATGGCACCGGCGTAAGTATTACTAATGCCACATACGGTTCCGGCAAAGGCATCTGGGTCGGCGCCAATTACATTGAGGGAGGATCAACAGGAGTATATATTGAAAATTTCAGTGTGAATACCCCAGGGGGATGGTGCGGTGGTCCCAACGTGTACAGCAACACACTGTACAACAATGAAGAAACTGGTGTTTACATTGAACACATGCTTAATCCGAGCCGCTGCACCACTGCAAATTATTTCTCTGTGCACAATAACACAATTTCGAGAGAACCGACCCTAAGCGACGGGTATGGGATTAAAATATACGATGTTGATGGCTTCTCCGGGGGCACACAGAATGTCTGGTTCAACACCATTAGTGACTTTCCAGTAAGTATTTACCTACGTAGTTCGGATTACTTGGACGTGGAATCCAACAACCTGAGCGGTGATGGCGGAAGCTATATAAAACTGTTGTATATCTATAACTCAGATTATACCACAGTTGGGGGTTCCTTGGGTGCCAAAAACAATTTCGGGGTCGTAGATCAGTACGGTTACCATGTGTATAATTACAGCTCCTCTGCCGTAACCTGTAGCTACAATCATTTTGATCCCACAGAAAAAAGTCTTAATATGACATGTATCTTCGATCAATAATGTAGCAAAGTAGCCCCACCCAACCCCCTGCCCCACCCGGGCAGGGGGTTTTTCTTTGGGATTGACCCCAAAATAGAAGAAAAAATCAAAAAAAACTCCCCTTTTTTGACTCCAAAAATACACAGGGGCAGAACCCCCGGGGCCGACGCGTAATCTCGGGGTAATCACTGGCTTTTTTGCACCCCAAAATCGCAAAAACCGGGCACCTGTGCCCGTGGGGAGAAAAAAAGGGCCTTGGGGATCTGTACACAGAAATATTTAAATCCGCTTACATAAAACCCCAACATCTGTTAGCAGTCAAACTGTGGCAACAAGGCCGCACAAAACGCTCTTTGACAACTGAATATCCATCACAACAAACAGGGGAGATATGTAGTTACGCTTCAGAGAAATGACACAACTTAAGAATACGGTATCGGGAAAGGAAGCTGTGGCTTTTATATGCGGACACTGGAAAAAGCCTGCGCAATGCAGTAGGATACGAAACAATGGTTCGTTGCAATACCGAAGCTGTAAGCTCAAACCAACCCTTCGAGACATCGGGCCGTCTCCCTGAGGAACGAAACATCAGCATGTTTCGTGTCTCGAAGGGCGGCCCGCTTCCTCAGGGCATCGGTTTGAGAGGTTCAGCCGAATAACCAGATACGCCCCATACACCGGAGTCATTATGAAACGCCGTATTGCCTGCTGTATCGCTATTGTATGTATGATCGCCGCCCTGCCCGCCGGGGCCGGGGCAGCACAATCCCAAACCAACAAAGCCGTGGCCGAGCTTGCCTGGCAGGCGGGAGACGCCATCAGCGCCGCCCACTTCGCTCCTGCGGACAGTTGCATTGCCTTTGGCGCGGCGGTTGCCCGCAAGGCCCCGAAGGACACCATGACCCGGGCCTTTACCGGTTGCTTTGCTTCCCAAAAGCAGCTTCCCGGCGAGGCATGGCTGGCGCTGTTGACCCTTGCCCCCAAAGACCGTACCGCCATGGCGGGCAACAATGAAAACCTCAAGGCGCTGGTGTTGATTTCCGCTGCCCTGCCGAAAAACCCCAAGGCCGTGGACCTTGCCACCATCACCCGTCCCGGCGACGGCGCAACCGCCCTGCGGGCCTCTTTGACCCCCGGGGCCACCGCTGCGGATTTCAGCGCCGCCTTTGCGCGACTGCTACGCACCCGGCAAAAACAGCATACAAGTCTGCGGCTTTTGGCCACGGGATTTGAACCCTTTGGCGGATTTCCCACCAACCCAAGCTGGGACAGTTTGCAGCGTATGGACGCTCTGGCATGGGCGCGGCGCGGGGTGTTCCTGCTGCGCCTGGAGTTGCCCGTGGCCTACGGTGGCGCGGAAACCGAACTGGTCAAGTTTGCCACCCGCCATAAACCCCACATGATTCTTTCCACGGGTCTGGCGGCCTCAAGCCCCTTTATCCGCATCGAAACCCGGGCCTTTAACGGCGCGGTCAATGCCAAGGACAACAACGGCAATGTATTGAAGGGAAAAATAAAACCCAAAGGCCCGAAATACCTGAACACCGCCTTTGACACCGCTGCCATGGTAACAGCCCTTAAGGCCAAAGGCTTTGAAGCCGATACCTCCGACGACGCCGGGGGCTATCTGTGCAATTATGTGTACTATATCGGCGGCAACTGGTGCGCGGGTCACGGCTGCAAAAATCTGTTCGTCCACGTTCCCAAAGAGGAAAAGGGCTGGACCTTGCAGCGCATTGCCAAAGCCCTGGATATCGTGGTTGACACCATGGTCAACGGCGCTGCGGCCCCCTGAGATATGGCATAATTTATACCGCCGGGGTCACCACCACCAGCTTGCCCATGGCCCGAAGTTTTTCCGCAATCCGGGCCACCACCTGCTGACGTCCCATCAGGCCCATCTGCTGCATGGGCAGGTTTTCCACGCCTTTTTTGGGGGCCATACCCACGGTGAAATTCACCCGGTCCGCCCCCTGTAACATTTCCACCATGGAACCCACGCCGCTTTTGCGGTCAATGTTGGCCTCGGGACAGTCAATAACGTTGCACACCTGATTCAGGGTCACCACGCCCTCGGTCACCAGATCGATGTCATCGATAAAATACTGGGGCGGCATGTAGGCGCTGCCGGTATCGTTAAGCACCAGCATGTCCTGCTTCATGACCCGAGCCACCATATCCCCGGTACTGCCGCCGCAGACCACGGATTCGCCATCCGCCGCCAAAAACGCATCCACCACCCGCAGGTCGTGCTCCTTGTTCACCGGTGGGCCGGTGAGCACGTTGACCACCTTGCCGGGCCGCAGATACCCCATAAGGACCGAGCAGTCGTCCCCCCGGACACTGCCCCACAACTGCCGGGCATGGTTATGCACCGCCTTGACAATATCATCCGGCGTTGGACGGCGGGTCAGGATGGGTTTCAGAAACCGGCAGACCCCCTGCTCCGTCAACCCCCATGCCAGCCCCCGGCCAAGCCCCGCCTGGGTAATCCCGTCACTCATGAGCAACAGACCGTCACCCTCGGAAAGGGTTCCTACCGCCTCGGTCATCACCGCGCCGCCGGGCAGGGTTTCACTGCGCTGCGATACGGTGGTAGCCACCTGGGGCGTCACCAGAATCACCCCGGGAGCCTCGTAAGACAACGCCGTGGCCTCGCCATCACTGCGAATACGGGCCAGGGTAAAGGCGGTATAGGGATGGCCCTCGCCACGGCAACTGTTCATATCGTTGGCAACGGTGTGAAAGGTTTCCCGCAGCGACATGCCCCGGTCCAGCGATTCCATGATCCGGGCGGCGCACATGCTGGCGGACACATGAGCCCGCACCCCGTGGCCCAGGCCGTCGCAGACCACCAGCGTGGTATGATGCACGCAGCGCCGGTACTCCAGCACATCCCCGCAGGGGGATGGCGGATGTTTGGCGCTTTGCCGCTGCGCTATTTCAACGTGGAGGTATCCCATGGCGTCGCCTGTCCCTGCTGCTGGGTATCCATCATTTTCATGAGATTATTAAGCAATTCCTCGCCCCGGGCGCTTTGCTCGCCCAGCATCCGGGCCATGTCGTGGGCAAAGGACATCTGGTGCTCCAGCAGTTCCTGGGCATGCTCAATGGTGGAAAACCGCAGATCTTCCAGCTTCCGCTTGTCCTGGATATGCTGGGTGGTGTTGATGAAAATACCCACATACTGCTGATCCGCAGGCAACACATACAACAGTTGCCGAAACACCTTGCCGCCGGGATGCTTGAGGGTTCCTTCGATATGATCCGTCTGCTGCGCCGCCAGCCGCTCAAAGGCTTCGGGGTCCATCAACTGACTCACGGGCTTGCCCAGCATAACGTCTGACGCGGCAAAAAACTGCCGAAAGGCCGGGTTCATATGCAATATTTTCAGATGATGATCCAAAATCACAATGCCGTTGGGGCTTGACTCGATAATGCGGTCGGTGCGCTGTTCCGCCAGCCGCCGCATATGGGGAATGCACATGGACGGTTCCGCCATACCGTTGAGCACGGCGATGGCCTTGCTGCGGCAATCGGGATACCCGCAGGACCCGCAGTCAAGCTCATCCTCCCGTTGCGGCTTACCCATCTCTGCCAGCACCCGACGGATATCCTCTTCGGGAAACTCTTGTGCGCCGGTGACATGGGGGCCAAAGCTGCGGGCAAGATCCGGCGTTGCCATATCATCTTCGACGGAATCTTCGGGCAGGGCCTCCGCACAGGCCTCCACCCGTCTGCGCCGCAGCACCAGCGGATCGCTGCACGCCGCCGCCGGACCATCTATGCAGCCGTTGCGACAAAACAGCGCCTCCACCAATACCGGCGGACCATCGCAGACCTCATCGCTGAGCAGATCTTCCAGCTCCTCCACGCCACTGGTGGTGATGACCGATCCCGAACCGGGATTGCAATCCATATCAGCGGTGGCGGCCAAACCACCGGGCAGGGGAAAATACCTGGCCCGACCCCGGGGAAGTTCGTCAAAGGGGCTTTCCTCCAACAGCGCCAGACTGATATGCTCGTCCTCAAGCCACTGCCGTAATTCTTCAAAAGTCAGCACCACATCAATATCCACATCCCCCTGATCCCCCTCCTGTTTTTTTGCCACACAGGGACCGACAAACACCGTTAAAGCCCCGGGATACCGTTTTTTAAGCATACTGCCGTGAGCCGCCATGGGCGATTTTACCGGCAGCAGGCAGTCGATTTTATCCGGATGATAATGCTCGATATAGGACACCACCGCAGGACAGGCAGTGCAGATGGCCGGACCTCTGCTGCGGGCGGCAAACAACCGCGCCGATTCCTGGGCCACCGGCCATGCCCCCACCGAGGTTTCCGACACACAGCAAAATCCCAAAAGACGCAAGGCCGAGGGGAGCCGCAGGCGCTCCCCTTCGGTGAATACGGCGGCAAAAGCCGGAGCGATGCTTACCACCGCCTGAGTTCCCTGTGCCATGCGTTCCCGCAGCACATCAAGGTCGCTGCGATAGGCTTTGGCCTGCTGCGGGCATTCCCGGATACAGGTGCCGCAGCCTATGCAGCGTTCCTCCACCACAAAGGCCTGTCCGTCGTGAATCTGAATAGCCTTTACCGGACAGGCCCGCAGGCAGCGGTAACAATCCCGGCACCGTGCCTTATTGGTGTAAACTACCTGTCCCGCCCGTTGTACCTGCGTAGTCATGATGATCATTCTCCTGCTGTCGCAATGCGGTCTGCAGGGCCGCAATCATATTCTGCACCGTTGCATGTTCTACAATGGTATTGTTCACCGAGGCCACAGGCCCCTTGTCGCAACGTTCAAAACAGAAGGTGGCCTCAACATCGACCCGGTGATTCAGGCCGTTTTCCTCTACATGGCGAATGAGTTTATGCAGCAGATCCTGCGATCCCTTGAGGTAACAGTTTGTGCCGATGCACACCTTGACGGAAATTGCCTGATCGTTGCCGCTGGCCAGAAGCGCAAGACGTTCGTCCTTAATGCGCTCCCGGTGATGATAGGCGGTATGCAGCAGCTCATGAGCCCGGTGCCCGCCGATCTCTCCCAAAAACGTTTTGTACATATCCGCCACCATGGGATTTTCCTGACTGGAATGCAGCTGCAGCATTTTATCGGTGTTGCGCAGTCCCATGGCCCGCTGCTGCCGAACCGACGGATCGCTTGCCACCGGCTGTCCCGCGCCGCCCACACAACCGCCGGGGCAGGCCATGACTTCCACGATATCGAAGTTGCACACACCCTTTTGCACCTGACGGGCAATGGTTCTCGCGTTGGCAAGGCCATAGACCAGCGCCATACGAACCTCGGTTTCACCCACATGCAGGGTCACCTCGCGGATGCCCTTGCCTTCGTCGGTGCCCGCCAGTTCGCAGGAAGCGCATTCACCCGGAGACAGCTTGTTGCCCACATACCGGGCCACGGCTTCGCTGACTCCACCGGCAGCGCCAAAAAGAATCCCGGCACCGGTTTTGAATCCCATGGGTAGATCCATGGATTCCGGCGACAGACCGGTAAAGCCGATTCCGCACATCTCAACCATGTGCGCCACTTCCTGGGTGGTCAGCACCGCATCCACATCCCGGATACCGTCGTGGTCGTATTTGTCCAGCTTCGCCTCCGCCTTTTTGGCGGTGCAGGGCATGATGGACACCACCATAAGGTTTTCCTTTTCAACCTTCAGCAGCTCGGGCAGTGCATGTTTGGCAAGAGAGCCAAACATCTGCTGCGGCGACCGGCAGGAAGAAAGATGATCCAGCACGTCGGGGCAGAACTGTTCCGCCCAGGTCACCCAGGCAGGGCAGCAGGAGGTGAATATCGGCAGATTTTCACCCTTTTCCTTTCGGGCAAGAAATTCCTCTGCTTCCTCCAGCACCGTCAGGTCTGCGGCAAAGGAGGTGTCATAGACCTGATCAAAACCCATGTGTTTCAGGGCCGCAACCAGCTGGCCCGTGGCCACGCTGCCGGGCTCCAGACCAAACTGCTCGCCCAATGCCACCCGCACCGCCGGAGCGATCTGAGCCACAACCGTAATATCCGGGTTATACAGAGCATCCCATACCCGGTCCACTTCGGAGCGGATGGTGATGGCTCCCACCGGGCACACCGCAGCACACTGACCGCAGCTTACGCATTCGCCGGCGCCCAGACCTTTGCCAAAGGCGGGTTCCACGGTGACATCATGGCCGCGATGGCTGAAGGCCAGGGCTCCGATGCCCTGCACTTCGGCGCAGACCCGTACGCAGTCGCCGCACAGCACGCATTTGTTGGGATCACGCACCAGGGCCGGAGACGACATATCCGGTTCCTTGTGGCCTCCAACCCTGGGAAATCGCACCGTTTGCACATCCAGTCTCCGGGCCAGTTCCTTCAAACGACAGGCCGCGCTTTTGGAGCAGGTGGGGCAGCTTTGATCGTGGTGGGCAAGATACAGCTCCAGGGTAATGCGGCGCATCTTGAGGATTTCCGGGGTGGTGGTGCGAATCACCATGCCAGAAGCCGGGGCCGTGGAACAACTTGCCACAATCCCCATGCCTTCAATATCCACAATGCACAGACGGCACGCGCCGTAAATACTCAGTTCCGAATGATAGCAAAAGCTGGGAATGTCAATGCCCGCCCGGCGGGCCAGTTCGAGAATATTACGCTCATCCCGAATGGGGATGGCTTTTCCGTCAATCTGCAGGGTGCCGTTGCCGGTCATCTTCAGACTCCTTCTATTGCATGGAATTTGCACACTTCAGCACAGGTACCGCATTTGATGCACACATCGGGATCAATGACGTGGGGTTGCCGTTTTTCGCCGCTGATGGCGTCCACCGGACATTTCCTCAGGCACAGTCCGCAACCACGGCACAGAGAGGGAATAATGGTGGGCACACACAGGGCCTTGCATTTTTGCGCCGGACAGCGTTTGTCCACCACATGTGCCTCGTATTCATCCCTGAACTGCCGCATGGTTGACAGCACCGGGTTGGGCGCGGTCTTGCCAAGGCCACACAACGAGCCTTTTTGCACCGCCAGGGCCAGCTCCTCCAAAAGATCCAGAGTTTCCAAAGTGCCTTCACCGGCAATGATGGTGTCCAGCAGATGCAGCATTTGCTTGGTGCCTTCCCGGCACAACACGCACTTGCCGCAGGATTCGTTCTGGGTGAACTCCATAAAGAAGCGGGCGATTTTAACCATGCAGGTGCCCTGATTCATCACCACCAGACCGCCGCTGCCCACCATGGCGTTGACAGACTTCAGGGAATCGTAATCAAGGGGCAAATTCAAATGTTCCTGTGTCAGACAGCCGCCGGAAGGCCCGCCGATCTGCACTGCCTTGAAACCCGCATCGGTAATCTCGCCGTTATCGTCGGTGACGCCACCGCCGATGTTATAAACAATCTCCCGCAGGGTTGTGCCAAAGGGAACCTCGATCAGCCCGGTATTGGCCACATGTCCGGTCAGGGCGTAGGTCTTGGTGCCGGGGCTGGTGTCGGTCCCCATAGAACGAAAAGCCTCGGCCCCGTGATTGATGATCATGGGCACCGATGCAAGGGTTTCCACGTTGTTGATGATGGTTGGGCAGCCCCAGAGACCTTTTTGCGCCGGGAAGGGAGGCTTGGGATTAGGCATACCCCGCTTGCCTTCGATGGATGCCATCAGTGCGGTTTCCTCGCCGCAGACAAAGGCTCCAGCGCCTTCCTTTACATGAATCCGGAAAGACTGGGCGCTGTTGAAAATGTTGTCACCCAAAAATCCGTAGGCCTCCGCATCCTTCACCGCCTGAAGCATTCGCTGCACCGCCAGGGGGTATTCCATGCGCACATAGACATAGCCTTCGGTTGCGCCGATGGCCCGGGCCGCGATCATCATGCCTTCCAGCACACCATGGGGATTGCCTTCCATAAGGCTGCGGTCCATGAATGCGCCGGGATCGCCCTCGTCGCCGTTGCAGATGACATACTTGGTGGTGGCCACTTCCTGCAGGGCAAAGCGCCATTTTTTACCGGTGGGGAATCCGCCGCCGCCCCGGCCCCGCAATCCTGCGGACTCCACTTCTTCGCAGACCATCCGGGGCTCCATACGCCGAAAGGCCCGGCGGGCCGCCCGGTAGCCGCCATGGCTGATGTATTCATCTATGTCTGCGGGGTCGATGAGGCCGCATTCTTTCAGCACGGTGCGGTGCTGGCGCTTGTAAAAAGGAATCTCTTCGGCGGTGGGACAGTGGGTTCCCGTTGCGGGATCAACGTACAGCAGACGGTCGATGACTTCACCGTGCAGCAGGGTTTCTTCCACAATCTCCGTTACATCGGAAGCCTGCACATGGGTGTACATAATGCCCGAGGGCTCGATGGTCACCAGGGGGCCCTGCTGGCAAAATCCCTGACAGCCGCTGTGTGACACATGTATCGCGTTGTCCGGTACATTGTCGCGGTCGCAGTTGCTCAGCTCCAGTATCACCGGCAGGCCTGCCTGTTCGATTTGCCGGGTAAATTCTTCGTAAACCTCCAGGCTGCCGCCCGCCACGCAGCCGGTGCCGCCGCAGACAATCACCCGTTGGGCAATGTTGCTTTTAAGGGAGGTATACCATTCCTGCACGCCTTCAAGTGTTATGCCCTTATGCATCGGCCTGCTCCTTTGCCATAACGTCGTCAATGATCTCCAGCGCCTTTTGAGGGGTAAGCTGACCGTAGACCTTGTCGTTGATGGTCATCACCGGAGACAGTCCGCAGGCCCCCAGGCAGCTCACCAGCTCCAGGGTGAAAAGCATGTCGTCGCTGGTGTGCTTGTTGTCATCAAGACCAAGGCGCTCCTGCATAACCTCCAGAATGCCCATGGAGTTTTTGACGTGGCAGGCGGTGCCGTTGCAGATGCGCACCACATACTTGCCCTTGGCTTCAAGGGTAAAGTGAGAGTAAAACGTGGCCACGCCGTATACATGGGCAGGGGGAAGATCAAGACTGGTTGCCACAAAGGTGAGAATTTCCTCGGGCAGATAGCGGTATTCCGCCTGAATTTTCTGTAAAATGGGGATAAGAAATTCCGGCTTGCGGTCGTAGGCGTCCACAATGTCGCAGACCTTTTCAAATTTTTTGGCCTGCCCGGAGGAACACGAACAAGTGCAATTCATCCTGCTACTCCTTGATGAATGGGTTATGTGCTGGCGTCCAGACGCTCTTTTAATTTTTGGGATAATACGGAAAGCGACGCATAGAGCTGCGTATCCTGTACGATAATGTGGGGCGGGAGTTTCAATGCCACCGGGGCAAAGTTCCATATGGCCATAATACCGCCGTCCACCATGGCCTCGGCGATGGCCTGGGCGTGTTTGGCCGGAGCGGTGATAATGCCGATGCGGATATGCAGCCGTTTAATCAGCGAGGTCATGTGGCTGATATCCAGCACCTCCACCCCGCAGATGTTCGTACCGGTTTTTCCCGGGTCCGTGTCAAAGGCGGAAACGATGTGCACGCCATAGTTTTGCAGGCGGTCATAGCCCATGATGGCACAGCCCAGGTTACCGGCCCCGGCCAGCACCGCCTCGTCGGGGTTGTTCCAGCCCAGCAATTCCTCAATGGCGTGGATAAGCTGTACGATATCGTAGCCCACCCGGTTTTTGCCTTCCACGTTGAGATACTGCATATCTTTTTTCGCCACGGCGGTGGCCACCCCCAACTGCTCGGCCAGCATGCTGGTGGACACGGTATCCACATCCCGGCTGCGCAGATGGTGCAGGCAATGTATGTATCGTGGAAAACGCCTGAGCACCGGCTCGGGAATGCTTGTTTTTGATGCCATTTTCTTTCTCCGTGTTATATTTTTCACAGTGTATATATTGTAACACGTTTTCGTGTTTCACTGTTAACGCTACTATGGAGAAAAAAATATCCATAGTCAATACAATCACATCTGAATAGTTTTAACCGCAATCATAAGCTCTGCTAATGGTTTATTTCCTCATCAATTCCTCATAAAAAGCCCTTGCAATTGTGGCACAGCGTGCTATTACGTTTAGGTCCCTGCCTAAAGGGCGCGGCGCAACAACACAACATGTGTGGTCAAAACAACCGAGAGTTATTCAGCTTTGATGTATCAGTATTTATATAACATCGTATGAGGGTGTATCTGTGACCGGAGTTTTGGCACAGGTACCACATCTGTGGACACAGCAACATCAGGAGGTAAACAGCACATGAGACTCAAGACATCCCGTATTGTCCTTACCCTGGCCCTGATGAGCATGATTTTCAGCTCATGCTCCCTGCTCTTCAACCTGCCCTCTTCCGGCAGACACGGCAGACACAGCGGCGCAGGCATGCAGAACGTTAGCAGCACCGCAAGCCCGCAACAGCTTCGGCAGCGCACCGGCCAGCTTAAGGGCGAGCTGCAAAAGCTGGACAGCGAACTGGTGAGATCCGGCCGGGAACTTACCGGACTGAATCGCAATCTGGGCACCACCGAGGGAGCTCTGCGCTCCATGAGCGAAACCACCGGCGAGCTGCACAAGTTTGCGGAAAAGGTTCGCAACTTCCACGACCGGGTAAAACGCACCACCGACACCCTGTCGGCCCTGGAAGTCATCCCCACCGTGGGCAACTTCATTGGCCCCATCAACGGTCAGTTGAAAAAAATCGAACACAAAATCCGTCCGGTGCGGCAAAAGACCGACAAACTTGACGGCAAAATCAACCGTACCATCAAACCAAAAATGGGCGAACTTGCGGAACGCATTAAAGAGGCCCGGGCCGAATTGCATCATATCGGTGAGGCGGTGGACAGCGCTCATCGGGAAATTCAGGAGATTCTGGCCTGCTGGCCCACCATGCTGGACGCCCCCCGACTGAACCACACCATTAAGTTCATCAAGGCCGGTCGCAAAACCCTGGACCGTGCCAACAAAACCACCCACCAGACCAACAACACCCTGTCAGGCGTCAACCGTGAAGCCAACAACCTGCGGGGCGTGCTTGGTCCGTTGCAAAACGCCACCCGGGAACTGAACCGCTTTGACCGGATTTTCAAAAAGGCTGACAAAATAAACCACGAAGTCTCCAAGGTGCTGGACAAGAAAATCAAGATCAACCTGGGATTTAAAAAGTTCAAATTTACCGTGCGCAAAATTCTTACCGGCAAGGTGGCCCGCATCGCCAAAAAAGCCCTTAACAAGGTGGTGGGTAAACTGCTGAACAAGTTGTTTAAAAAACTGCATATTCAGATTCCCAACCTGCGGGGCATGGATCAGCTTCAGCAGCGGCTGCATGACACGGAAAACCGTATCCACAATGCCGAGACAAAGGTAAAACAGGCCACGGGTATTCCGCAGCAACTGCGGCAGATAAAATCCTCGGTGTCTTCCATCAGCGCAAGCAAGCTCAAGCAGCTCAACGTGTGCGTGGAGTATATTCCTCCCGCCCCCAAACCGGCGCCTGCCCCCGCAGCCCCGGCAAAGGGCAACACCGGCGCGCAGAACACACAAAACACCCAGGGCAATGATGCCCCTCCGGCGCAAGACCCCGCCCCGGCGACTCACTGACCCCCATTACAGCGTTAACGTAAAAACCCCCGGTCGCAAGGCCGGGGGTTTTGTGTAGGTACTGTTGGGCGTTACCGCCACATCCCAAAGGCTATGGGTTTTGGGGCAGAGACCTTACCAGACGGGCACCAGCGCCAAAGAGGCGAACGCCGGTAGATTGATTGCTACGGGACGCCGACCGGCAGCTATACACAAAGCTGAACCAGCAGCCGCCACGCGTAACGCGGCCCGTGCCCGTGGCCGGGCCCACAGGATCGGTTGCGCTATCGTCCTGGTAATCATACTGGAACCAATCCCAGGTAAACTCCTTAACGTTGCCACTCATGTCATACAGACCAAAGGCATTCGCAGCCTTGCGGCCAACCGGCTTGGTACCAAAGGGCATGGCGCCATAGGGCGTGTTGTTGTAATGATACCAGCCGATTTTTTCCAGGTTCGGGTCCATGCCCGTATCCGGATCTTCACCGATATTCGTGATGGCTCCATCATTCCCTTCGCTGGTATAAAAGGCTGTATACTCACCCCCGGAGCGAACCGCAAACTCCCATTCCGCCTCGGTAGGCAAACGGTAGCCTTCGCAATCCTGCGGCTTTGTTGCTCCATCCGCCAACGTAACCGTTGCAGACTCAATACCGCCAAAGGTCGCATCATCATCAAAGCAGTCCATATAATCAGAACCCACGGTGCCACCGTTTTCACATTCTACATCACTCAGCACATAACAGGCGATCAGGCCTTCGGCCAGGGACATTTCATTTGCATAGGCCAGGGCGTCGTTCCAGGAAATATACTGTATCGGAAGGTCATCGCCGCAACCATAGTTGCATTCGGAATCATAGGTATCCATGGCATTCCAGCCCATCAACCCCTCAAACTGAGCCTCGGTAATCTCATAGCGGCTCATCTCGAAATCATAGGTCAAGGTCACTTCGTGCAGTACCTCATAAGAGTCATTGCCCGGCTCATTCTCACACACACCGGGATAGCCCGCCGGGCAGGTGTCGCCCTGGGGCGCCCCCATCCAGAAGCTACCCGCGGTTATGGCTACAAAGCCGTGCTCCAGTCGGCAATTGGGATAACTGTAATAGCCCACGGCGCACTCGTCGCAATTATCACCGGCATAGCCCACTGCGCAGTCGTTGCAGTAATCGCCAGCAAAGCCGGATGCGCAACTGCACACATCATCAAAATGATTGCAGGCCCCGGAGTTCTCGCAAACATATGGAGTTCCCGCACATCCATCGGCAGAGCATTGATCGTTCTCAGTACAGTCAATGCCGTCATCACAGCTGGTGCCATCAACTTCATCTACATCAGGCGGGCAGTCTTCGGCCACACCATCACAGACTTCCACGGCATCGCAGGCTTCTGCCGCAGGACGGCATACGTATGCAGCGGCGCGGGTTGACCAGTCGTTTTTGCTGGCGGTCGAATCACAGAACGAACAGCCATGATCCGGGTTATCAGTGCCGTCGGCCACGCAGGTGCCCTCAATGTCGCAGAACCCCGTATCGCAAATACACGCACCGGTTCCAGCCTCACAGACACGGTTGTCATCGGCATTACATGGATTGGGGTCGCAGGGATCAACCGGGGACTCTTCAACATCGCCATCGGTTTCGGTGTCACCATCGGGTTCAATATCACCATCGGTTTCAACATCACCATCGGGTTCAACATCACCATCGGTTTCAACATCACCATCGGTTTCAACATCACCATCGGTTTCAACATCACCATCGGTTTCATCTGCGTCACCGTCAACAACAACAGTATCACCGTCGCTGACATCAACGTCACCATCGGGCACATTGCTTTCCGAATCGCAACCGGCAAAGGCCAGTAACAAAACAATAATATACAGAATCAGCAATCGACTTTTCATCATAATGACCATCTCCCTCAACAGACTGTTACTCACGCAGATATTCACTTACATTGCATTATTAGCAGCAGAGTACCATACATGGCAGAGCAGCTGCAAGATATTCGCAAATAAACGACATATAAATGACAAACAATCCTGCATAATTACATGACGCATCCGCGGTTACATCCTGAATCTTTGGCGCAGGAAGCGCGCCCAACGTAAGAACCCCCGGTCGCAGGGCCGGGGCTTTTGTGTAGTAAGGCAGGGTTGATGCCAGGGCAGGGGGTTGCGGGCCCGGGTATTGAAAATGGAGATAAACCAACCATCGCCAATTAAACGACACATGAACTACTGAACCCCCTTATAAGTGATTCAAATAATTGACTTTCTTGTCAATCCCTCCCGAAATGCCTTGCAATTGTGGCACGGCATGCTATTAGGTTTATGTCCTTGCCTAAAAGGCGCGACGCAACATTACGACAATATGTGAGATCAGAACAACCGAGAGTTATACAGCTTTGATGTATCAGTATTTTTATACCACCGTATGAGGGTGTATTTGTGACCGGACATCCGGCGCAGATACCACATCTGTGGACACAGCAGCATCAGGAGGAATTTACACATGAGACTCAAAACATCCCATATTGTCCTTACCCCGGCCCTGGTGAGCATACTGTTCTTCTCATGCTCCCTGCTCTTTAGCCTGCCTGCTTCGGGCAAACAACAGCAGCATGACGGCTCCGGCATGCAGACCGTCAGCAGCAGCGCAAGCCCGCAAGAGCTTCGGTCGAGCACGGACCAGCTTAAGGGCGAACTGAAAAAACTGGACAGCGAACTGGTGAAATCGGGCAGGAAAATCACCGGGCTGAACAGCAACTTTGGCGACACCGAAGACGCGCTTCGCTCCATGAGCGAAACCACCGGCGAAATGCACGCCTTAGCCAAAAAAATTCGCAACTTCCACGAACGGGTAAAAGGCACCACCGACACCCTGTCGGCCCTGGAAATTATCCCCACCATAGGCAAATTCATCGTTCCCATGAACGGTCGGTTGAAAAATATTGAACATAAGATACGCCCGGTGCGTAAGAAAACCGATAAGCTTGACGGTAAAATCAACCGCAAGATCAAGCCCCAAATGGGCGAACTCGCGGAACGCATCAAAGAGGCCCGGGGCGAGCTAAAGCAGGTAGGTCAGGCGGTTGACAGCGCCCACAAGGAAATTCAGGACATTCTGGCCTGCTGGCCCGCGATTCTGGACGCCTCCCGGCTGAACCACACCATCGCATTCATCAAGGCCAGTCGCAAAACCCTGAACCAGGCAAACAAAGCCACCAACCAGACCAACAAAACCCTGTCCGGCGTCAACCGGGAAGCCAAAAACCTGCAAAGCACCCTTGGCCCTATGAAGAAGGCCACCGGAAAACTAAGCCGCTTTGATAAAATTTTCAAAAAAGCCGATAAAGTTAACCACGAAGTCTCCAAGGTGCTCGATAAAAAACTCAAGGTCAAAGTGGGCAAAAAAAAGTTCTCCTTTACCGTGCGCAAGATAGTCAACGGAAAGGTTAACCGCATCGCCAAAAAGGCCCTGAACAAAATGGTGACCAAAATGGCGACCAAACTGTTCAAACGCCTGCACATCAAGGTTCCTGATCTGATGGGTATGGATAAGTTTCAGAAGCGATTGAATGACACGGAAAGCCATATCCACAATGCTGATGCCAAGGTAAAAGAAGCCACGGGTATTCCGCAAAAACTCCGGAAGGTCAAATCCTCGATGTCCTCCATTAGCGCGAGCAAGCTCAAGAAGCTCAAGGTGTGTGAGGCATATATTCCTCCTGCTCACTGACCCGCCTTATAGCGTTACCATAAAAACCCCCGGTCAATGGACCGGGGGTTTTGTGTAATAAGGCAGATTCCCACGGCCACCCTTCGAGACAGCCGCGATGCGGCTTCCTCAGCAATGGCCTGCGGGCCCACTTCTTTACCATCTATTACTCTCCGCCCCCCTGAGGAGCCCGAAGGGCGTCTCGAAGGGCGGGCGAAGGTTACTCGCTCAGGCTTTCGCACCAGACTTCACGATAGGGTTTTTCCGGCTCCGGGGGAAGAATCATTTCTACTACGCATCGCTCGTCATCACCGCATTCTTCGATAATCACTTCTTCATCCAGGATGATGGCACAATTTTCACCCCGTGAATATCTTCGTTCAATGATATTATTGTCGTCACACAAGCGGACATCATCTGCAGAAGTATTACAGTAGCGGCAAAAACCATATATGCATCTTCCACCTACTTCACAGTCGTCCGCCCTGCTGCACTGTGGCCGCTCGCAGTAGCCGTCCCGGCACTCAAAGGGGCCTTCCAAGGTGCTTTCGGGGTTATAGTGAAAATAGCAGACTCCATCTTCACTGCATGGTGCTTTTTCGCAGAGCCCTTCCTCACAAACCATCGGCGGCAGGACATTCATGAAATCGCTCCAGCACAGGCCCGGGTAACGGCACTCTATCCGTCGGCAGAACCCATCCTCTGCACACCACAGGGGATCTCCGGAGGTGATGCAATCTACTTCATTTTGACATTTTTTCAGCTCTTCCTCGCCATCTCCGCAGGCAATAGCTGCAAGACAAATACATATGCAAAATACCCAAACAGCACTTCCGAGATATTTTTTCATGCTTAGCTCCATCACTGCCCCGCCGGTACGCCGCCTTCTTCAGGGTAACAATCCCGGGTGGTGCCGTCACCGGAATCCTTGATTCTACCAATGGGCACAAGCTCAATGTCCGCAGCGGAATGCACCTTGATCCAGCAGACATTCCAGTGGTGATGGGTAGTGGGAATGCTCACATCACTAAAGGTGGCCTGCAGCACCCCGAAGAGCCATATTTTTACCGTGGCCTCCGGTGTACTGGAGCCGCTGTAGCGCTCCAGGGCCACAAAATAATCGCCCATGGCAGGCAGGGACAGATTGAGTTCCTCCGGCCCGGTGCCGGGAATGTCGTCAATATCAAGGGTGGGATCATCATGTCGGCTGCCGGTGTCTCCCCAGTCTGGCGCGTCACTTGGCCCGGGACAGCCCCGGGGGGGACAGGGAAAAGCGGTTTTGTTTCGGGTGTTGCAATTGGTCCAGTGGCAGTCGTTGACGTTGCTGGAGTCGGAATGGGTAAAGCAGCCCGGGGCGTCGGTCTGCCCCTCCACGCTATGCCGTATCAAATGCAAATCGAGATCGCAGTCGGCCTCGTTCCAGCGGGCCTGGATATGAATGGTATTACCCGGCACCACCATGATGTTCACCGTATCCGTTACTATGCAGCCAATGTCGTCATCCGGGTTTATCCGCAACTCCACCACATACAAACCCGCCAGCTCCGCATAAAACGTGGGGCTGGACTCGGAACTCCACTGTCCTCCAATGGGTCTGGCGGTGCGGTCCAGCAGCACAGCGCCGGTGGCGCCTTCGGGTTTCTGGGCCATGGTCCACTGAAACCACTCTTCCCCCTGCCCCTGCCAGTCGTTGGGGTCTGCCGAGGCGCTGCCGTCAAGCTGCACCGTGGCAAGGGGCGTCACGGTTTGATCCGGCCCGGCATCGGGCTCTGCGCAGACCACCGTATCACCAGCCTGCAACGTCACCGTGGTTTCCATGGCCACACCGCCGGTGGACCAGCGCAGCACACAGCTTTCATCCGGGGCAGTGACATCTCCGTCAAAATCGATGTACAGGTTATGGAAATGCCCGGGGTCCATGGTCCAGGGCCCGGTGTCGCCGCCGGGATCAAGGGAATGTACGCTGAAATGCAGCCCCGGCTGGACTTCGATGGATTCCAGAATCACCGGAGCCACGCCAATGTTATCCAGGGCAACAACGCCCCGGCCGCTTTGATTTCTGAACTGGAGCACCTGGGGCCGCACCTGCAAAAAGCCCAGAGAGCTGGCCTGCCCGTGGACCGCCACATCCACCTGAGGCGTCTCCGAATCCGACTGAATCTCCACCACGCCGTGATCCTCCCCATAATCCCGTGGCTCGTACAGCAACGCCACCAGGGTGCCTTCGCCCGGCTCCAGGGTAATGGGCATCGTATCACTTTGCATCTGAAATTCGCTGCTGTCGCCCTGGCGCTGCATGATATTGGTGACGTTAAATTCCTCGGTTCCGGCGTTGCACACCGTAAGATACCTGACTTCGACTTCACCCAGCAGCACGGAACCAAAGTCAATGGACCAGCTTAACGGCTCCAGACTCAGGACTTTTCCCGTACCGGTAATGTGGCAGTCAACCTCCGGCGGATCGATATCACCATCAATAATGATGGGCTCATCCTCCTCAAGATCGCCATCGGGCAGCGGGGATTCATCCACATCTGTTTCTTCCTCTGCCTCTGCGGGCCGGTCTTCATCACCATCTGCGGGATCCTCCATGTCGCCCTCCGGCTCCGGGTCAGTAATATCAATGTCCGGATCGTTATCAATCTCCGTGTCGCCATCGGATTGCGGCTGCCAGTCTTGGCATTCCCCGTTCACGCAGACCTGTCCGGCGTCGCAGTCGGAGGCATCCCGGCACCCGGGGTCAGTCCCGTGTAAAATGGTTGCAGTGTTTTCGCAGCCGCCGCAGATCACAAAGGCCAGCAACCCAATAATTAACAATATATGCTTCATGCGGCAGCTCCTTTTCTCAATAAACAGCCTGTGGCCGTACACACCGGAGGAATATCTGGCTGCTGTGGCATACGATGTGACAATGATTACAATGGTCTTATTTATGATACATCATCTGCCACCGGGGTCAAGCATCTTTATACTTATGATACACACATCGCATTCAACGCACATGAGACATTGCAGCACAATTGGGCATTTTTGCATCAATGCGGCGCGTTGCGCCATATTGCGGCAAACCCATTGGTCTGCTATATTTAAGCCGGAACAGGCACCCGAAAGGCTCATGCAGTCAGAAGGGAAACGATGTATGTCCGGCACTGAACTGAAGCAGGCGCCCAAAAAGCTGATCGTTAACCACGAAGCATCCCCATATGGCACCTACCGGGGCGCTATTGAGGACGCCAACTGGGAGACCTTTGATTACAGCGGCTTAAAAGCGCTGCCATGGCCCCTGGGTATCGGCGGCAAAAGCAAACGCCTGAAACGCTGGCAGTTTGTCGGGGCAATAGACGAGAACGTTGTCATAGGGGCTGCGGCAGTGCATGTACAGTATCTGGGAACAGGCTTCGCATATGTATATGACCGCAAAAGCAATACCATCACGGAAAAGAACATCAAATCTCCCCTGGCGCGCAACACCAGTTTTTCCCGCTCCCCGGTTACCGGTATCAGCGAAATTAAAAAAGGCGCGCATTCGATCCGTGCGGAGAACACGGTTAGGGGCGGCAGACGCAAGCTGCATGTTGATTTCGGTTCCGGGCTGTCCTTTTCCATAGACTATCATGAGCCGGGCTTTGGCGTATCAACCATCTGTCCACAGGATGGAGCAGGATTTCACCATACCTACAAATCCGCCGGATTACCCGCCACCGGCGAATACACCCTTAATGGAAACACAACGCCATTGACCAGCAATGCGCTGGCCCTGCTTGACTGGACCATTTCCACGCCGCCCCGGGCAACCACATGGAACTGGGCCTGTGCCGTGGGCCGTGATGCATCCGGCCTGCCCATTGGCATCAATTGCAGCCGTGGGCTGGTTGGTGGCGGATACAGCCAAAACACCATCTGGCTTGACGGGCGTCCAACGGTGTTGTCCGGCGTTAGCTTTGACTATGACTCCGGCAATATACCGGGACAGCCCTGGCATATCCACACAAGCGACGGCAACCTTGATCTGACCTTCCATCCACTGTCCGAGCGCTTTGAAAACATCAGCCTGGGGCTGGTGGCAAGCCGCCTGCATCAGCCCTTTGGCACCTACAAAGGCGTTCTCAAGGCCGAAGGTAAAACTCTGGAAGTTGAACTGTTTGGATTCTGTGAAGAGCATTATGCAAAGTGGTGACACCAACACAGGTCTTGTGAACAAAGATGCCGCGCGAGAATCTGCATGAATCGAAAACACGCACTTGAATCCATCTTTCGGGCCGGTCTGTCTGCGGTAAAAACCGATCAGGCTATTCGCAACCATGTCCATGCCCGGGAAAACATTCTGACGATTATGGATACCCGCTTTGATCTGAATACCTTTAAACGCATCGTGATTGCAGGAGCGGGCAAAGGCTGTGCCCCCATGGCGGCGGCTTTGCAGGATCTGCTGGGACACAGAATAGATACCGGGCTGATTGTGGTTAAATACGGTCACGGCCTAACGCTGGATCGGATTGAAGTCATTGAAGCCGCTCACCCGGTGCCCGACGAAAACAGCCTGCTGGCAGGCAAACGCATACTTCAGCTTGCAGAAAGCCTGAGCGAGCAGGATCTTTTCATATGCCTTCTTACCGGCGGAGCCAGCTCCCTGCTGGTCTCCCCACAGTCCGGTGTGTCGCTCTCTGATCTGCAAACACTCAACGCCCGGCTTCTCAGCTGCGGTGCTGACATCCACGAAATGAATGCCCTGCGCAAGCATGTGTCCTGCATAAAAGGCGGAGCCCTGACCCGGGCAGCCAGCCCGGCTACGGTTATTTCCCTTGTGGTTTCCGATGTGGTGGGCGATGATCTTTCCACCATCGCCTCCGGCCCAACCACGCCGGATTCCTCCACCTACCGGGACTGCGCCGACATTATTGACAAATACAATCTTGGAACATCCCTGCCCGCATCGGTTCTCAAGGCTATCAATGATGGACTGAACGGACATATCCCCGAAACCCCCGGGGGCAACGACCCGGCATTTTCCCGCACGCACAACCATATTATCGCAAACAATGAGAAGGCAGTTCATGCGGCATTTTTGAAGGCCACAGAGCTTGGGTATCACCCGCACATTTTTAGCACAGAATGCACCGGCGAATCCCGGGAGGTGGGACAGAAGCTGATAGCATTCGCAGTGGATGTACAAAAAACCGGCTCACCGGCAAAAAAACCAACCTGTATTATTGCGGGCGGGGAGACCACCGTCAGCATGACCAGAAGCGGGAAAGGCGGCAGGAATCAGGAGCTGGCGCTTTCCATGGCCCTGGCGCTAAAATCCCATACGGGGATATACGCCCTTGCGGCGGGAACCGATGGCAGCGACGGTCCAACAGATGCTGCCGGGGCCTTTGTGTTTCCCGACACCTGCGAACGGGGCCGCGCCGCCGGACTTGATCTGTCAACGCATCTGCGGACACATGATGCCTACCCCGCCTTCAAAACGCTTGATGATCTTTTCATCACCGGCCCTACCCTGACCAACGTGATGGACATTGTGGTGATCCTGGTTACCGATTCTGAATAATCCCCGGCAGATCGTCGGGCATTCCCTATAGTTTTACAGGATACAAAAAAGCGGTGATGCCGAAGCACCACCGCTTTTTATGCTGTATTCAACAGGGGGTTATTCTTCCCAGTCGATCACCTTCACCTGTTTTATCATGCCATCGAAGTGGTAACGGGTGGATGTCCAGCCGTTGGGATCAGCGCCCAGCACCACGGGGCTGCTGTTGTTGCCGATGTAGCATGAACGTCTCCTGGTAGCCACTTCCACGCCATCGATCCACAGCCGGAATCCCTCATAGTCCTCGTATGAGTAGGAGCCGATCAGCCAGTGCAGGGCATTGGGATCAAGGGCATCAATGTTGTAGCTGAGGATATCGTAATCGTTGTCGCACTCCAGGTAGGTTGTATAGCGCAAGTTGGTACTGCCGCCGCTTTGCACAACCGAAAGACCAAAGCCGCCGGTGTCGGTTTTTGCAACGATCATCTGGGTGCCGTCCT
>Ga0070729_10002164_pt1 | contig 26355 bp, 13 predicted proteins | sample tdDd472_FD_66725 | JGI IMG/M metagenome (GOLD analysis project Ga0070729, IMG submission 66725) | Marine sediment microbial communities from the Atlantic coast under amendment with organic carbon and nitrate - tdDd47.2 | ecosystem: Environmental > Aquatic > Marine > Coastal > Sediment | place... | reverse complement strand
AAGACTGCTCGCGAACCCGGATGCGGCACCGTACTCGGCAGGCAGACTCGACGGCACCGAGGTAACGTAGGACGGGATGTTGCCGACCCCGTACGCGTCTTCGAGGTCCTCCGTGCGGTGCACGAGGGTCTCTGTGCGAACAGGGACGCCGTGGTTCTCCACCTGCCCGTACGCCAGTCCCTTGAACGCGTCCTCGCCGTCGTAGAACGTCACCGCATGACCGATCAGTTCGCGTGCCCCCGACGTGGTGCCGTCGAGGGCATCGGCGAGCGCGGTGCGCAGCGTCGAGAACACCGACGGTGCCGGTTGGCCAGTGGGCGTGTCATCCCAGCCGAAGCTGCGCGTCTGCCCGGTCAACTCCCACGAGGTGGCTGAGCAGGGACGGTCGTATATGTACCCCCCTGTGCTCAGCGGTGTCGCGTACTCGGTGGTCGACCCTGTGGCGAGGATGGCCTCCCCGCTCAAGCGCGGGATGGCCGCCGAGGTCGAACTGGTGACGTGCCCGTAGTCGTCGAAGCTCTCGTTGAAGCTGAAGGCTGCCTTCGGCTCCGAGCCCCGCTCCCATGCTGTCGACCGGCTTGCGTCGAGATACGGGAAGTGAATCCGTCGCCCGGCTCCCCCGGTCAGTTCGGTCTCCTCGTACCGGACACCGTAGACCGACTCGGTGACCGACCATGGTCGGTCTTCGAGCGACGAGCCATCGAACGAGTACAACTCGGTCCGTAGAAGCGAGCCACGCAGGGTTCGCAGGGCATCGCGTCGAACCGTGACCGACGGGTGACCGAGTGCATCACTGTCCGTCGCCGCGTCGGCCAGCTTGGGCAGGTCACCGGACCACCATCGCGATTCGATCTCCAGCAGAGAGCCGGGGTCTTCCCACGTCGAGCCGTTGATCATCAACGGGCCGGGATGAAACCACGACCGAGACTCTGTCGGCGGCGCGAACGACGTGCTTGGCACGGTATCGATCAGGCCGTCGAGGTCCGAATCCACGACATCGAAGTCGAGCTTCTCCTGCGTGTCTCGCTGGAGCACTTCGACGAAGCCACGGAACTCTCGCTCGACACCGTCCCAGTACCCGTTGCGGTACGTGTATTCGGTGGCCTGCTTCGTCTTGCTGATGAGGTCGAACACCTCGACGCGGTCGACGACCTGCACCGGGAACGGAAGGAACGTCTTCCAGCGGGTGGCCGGATTGTCGTCGTCCCGCACGCGGTGCGCGGTGCTGGTGCCGTAGTAGACCCGCGTCAGCGCCCCGAGGTTGTTGTCGACCTCGCGCAGGACGTAGGGCTTCACCTGACCGGTGAGGTCGAAGAAGTAGGCGTCATCCCGCCAGCCGTCCCGCTGACGGCTCCAGAGGACGCCACGGGTGCCGGTACCGAGAAGGTCGATGAGCCGGACCGTATCGATGTCCGTGACATCGGGCAGTCCGGTGATGCGTGTCCCTTCGGAGTAGCCGTTGCCGCCCTGATTGAACCAGACGGTGATCGCCCCGTTCTCGACGTACACGAGGTCCGCAAGACCGTCTCCGTCCACGTCGCCGATCAGCAGCCGAGACGGCTCGTAGTCCCGGGGCAGGTTCGGTGCGTTCCGCATGGCTACGCGTCGGCTGAACCGTCCATGCCCCTGCGACGCCCAGTACTCGATGTGACGACGGTGAATGAAGACGATGTCCTGAAGACCGTCTCCCGTCATGTCTGCCCATCGAACGCGTTCGTCGGCGAGGTCTACGTCCGGGAACTTGGCAGCGGGGCCGCGCTGGTAGCGAACCGGAGACTCCGCGAAGCCCTCGTCTCGGTCCCACGCGTAATACTCGAAGCGGTCGGAGGACCGCAGTACGTCCGGGGTTCCGTCGCCGGAGAGGTCGACGACGGCCACACGAGGGTCGGCGAGGGAGAACGAAGGTGACCGTCGAAACGGACGGAAGCTCTGGGCACCGAATCGTCCGCGTTCATCGAGCGACCACGTGCCGGTGTAGCTCGGAGTCGAAGCGTAGAGATCGATGCGACCGTCGCCATCGACATCAAGCAGCCGAACGTCCGGGTCCGCGAACGTCAACTCGGTCGGTGCCTCGGGCATCGAGCGTGCGACATCGAATCGGCCTCCGCCCCGGTTGCGCCAGTACCGCACGGTGGCTCCGAACTGCATCAGGTCAGGGAGGCCATCGCCGGTCAGGTCGGCGAACTCGACATCCGGGTCAGAGAGTGCCGCGATGGGTAGATCGGGACCAGACACCGGTTGGAACGTGCGTCGTTCGGCATCGAGTTCGGTGTACTTGAACTCCAGCGGTGGCAGCGTCTCTTCGGTTGGATCGCCCCCGGTCGCCTCACTGTTGAGGCCCTTTACGGTGATCGACGCCAGAAGCGAGGTCCCGTTGAGCGGGAACTCCGGATCCGCCTCACCGACATACGTGAAGTTGTACGACCGGACGTTGCGGGTCGTCCCAACGTGGGTGGCCGTCGTGATGGTCGTGCACCGCCGACGCGTCCGGACCGAGAATCCGGCGCGGTTGCTGGTGAACGAGTCCTTCCGTGTATTCTCGGTGTCCCATGTGAATGAGACCGACGCGAGGTGATTCGGGGTCGCCGCCTTGTCGAATGAGTAGAGGACCTTGTCGATGTAGAGTTGGTCGAAGACGTGCTCGCCCGAGAATCCCGTCCCGATGCCGTCCTCCCGATCCCGCACGTAGGTGTACTGAATCTCGTTTCCGAACGTGTCGATCGTCCGGCTGAGACGCCACGAGAACACCTTCGACGGGTCGGTCGGGTCCGCAATGGCCGCCGGATCGGCCCCTGCGGCATTTTCGGTGCCGTAAATGCTCCGCATCCCATCCTTCGTCGTCACCTCCCAGTAGTCGGTCACCCCGGGGTCTACGATGTGACGGATGCGGGCAAAGAGTCCCTCTGTCCGCGGCCTGTAGGTGACGACACGCTTCGTGGTCGTCTCCAGCACGTTGTCGACCGGGACGAGGTCCTCGGCTCCGGAGAGCACGAACGTGTCCCAGTCCGCGACCGGGTCGTCGTACGAGGCGTATCGAGGCACCCCGTCGGACGACTTCCGGGTCACACCGGGAACCGAGAGCGCCCAGCCCATGCCGAAGGGACCGTTTCCGTTGCCGGTCGAGTACGACAGGGCAAGCTGCGGCTGAAACCCGTTGCGACCCGGAGGGACTGCGATGGGTACCGAGTGGTTGCCCGTACCGGTGAACAGATCTGCGCTGAACGTCTCGCCGATACCCTCGACGGCACCACCGCCGGTTGGCAGCGAGATGACCTGTTCGGAAACGCCGGACTGACTCATGAAGACCTCTTACACGCGAGGTCGCCCGAGCAGGGCTCACCCCTGCCCCGGCGACGCACCGTCGAACACGTTGCGAACCGAGACAGGGTCAGCCGAGGCGTGACGCGGAGTAGGTGATCACGAGCAGGATGTCGTCGATCTCCTCGTTCTCGAACAACGTGTGCCAGTCGCCCCGCGGCATCGAGAGGAAGAGAGTCGCGTCCGGGAACTGCTGCGAACCGCTGGAGCCAGAGAGATCGTCAGCGAGGTCCCTCCATGGATGCGGAGGCGAGGCCACCTCACGGCGAGTGCTGATGATTCCGTCGTCGTTGAACGACAGATACGTCGCCGTGGCAGCCGTGTCAGCCAGCGACACGCGGTACTTCCCGGCTTCTCCGAAGTCGGTGGGTTCGGCACCGTCGGCGAAGGACAGCAGCATCGCGATATGCTCGACCGTCGGTTCCGACGGATCGAGCCCTGGCGCGATGTCGTCGACCGTGAACTCGATGCCATTCGGCGGCTCGACATCGACTGCCGTCGTGTCCCGCATCCCGTTGACGAGGTCGTACCAGAGGTCCGGCAGGTCCGAACGCAGGCTCAGGACGATGGTATCGTCCGAGGACGCGGGCAGACGCTGGAGCACGCGGCGTTCGAGCAGCGAACTCTCTCGTGCCGAGTACTGCACGCTGAACATCACGTCGGCGATGGTCGAGTAGTCGAGTCGGTTTGACCGCTTCGGCAGTTCGAGCTTCCACGTCGTGTCGACGCCCATGCCGACGAACGGTGCCCGCAGACCTTCGGACGCCTGTGTCGCCGTCAGAGCCCCGGTGCCGTTGGCCGAAGACAGAGCGATGGACTCGCTGTCACGGACGAGGGTCACGGCCTCGTATCGTCCGGGACCGGTCTCGATACGCAGACGGGAGACACCTTCGTTGCGAAGGGTACCCCGGATGCCGTAGCTGCCGGGCGTCAGTGCGATGATCGAGACATCCACCTGCTCGATGGTCCGCAGGTAGTGACCGGGGAACTCGTCCTCGAACGTCGACAGCGGCGTCCGAAGCTGCATCTCGCCGTCCTGCACCAGTCGAAGGAACTCGACTGGGTCAGTGTCCAGAAGCGAGAAGTGGCGAACCAGTTGCAGCTTGCGGCGGCGGGTCTCCAGCGCGAACTGCTCAAGCTCGACGATGTCGCTTCGCAGTCGAGCGCTGCCGGTCAGGCCCTTCGTCTCGCCCGGAACACCATTGCCTCCGTTCGGCACCCAGTAGTCGGCACGGATGATCGAGGCGACCGAGTTCGGGCGCTCCAGTGCGAGCGCCCGTTCAGCAGCACGAGCTACGGCCGTCGCTTGACGCAGGATGCTGGCGTAGACGCTTTCGAGGACCTCGGACATCCACGCGTACAGTTCGGCGTTGGTGAACTGGTCTTCGAGGAACGTCAGAGTATCGAGCGCCTGACGGTAGCGAAGCTCGGCGATCTGTCGCTGCTGCTCCGCGATCTGAACGCCGACAAGGGCCGCCTCGTACTCCGTACGGGCGATTGCCGACTCTCGGCGGGCCAGCGCCGACTGGAACCGCCACTCCTGCTCGCGACGCTCGAACGACGCCTTCTGACCGTGGTAGCTCGCTCGTGCCGAGCGACGTGCGGAGCGTTCAGCACCGGCTCCTCCGAGGATTCCGCCGAGGGCACCCGCTCCATCCAAGCCACCCGCGATCGCACGCCCAGCAAGCTTGCTTACCCCCGCGGCTGCTGCAACCGAGACGCCGCCAGTGAACCCTGCGAGCGCAGCACCGGCACCAATCATCAGCGCCTTCCCAAGAATGCGTAGTCCCTTGTTCTTGCGCGCCTTCTTCGCGTTGTCCTCGTACGCCTTCAGAGCCTTGCGTTCGGAGTCGTTCAACCCGGCTGCCGCCAGACCCGCGTAGTGGCCTGCGATGAAGTCGGACCGCGAGATTCGCTGCTGCGCTGCCGTCGATGAAAGCGAAGCGGCTTCGACTTGAAGTCCGGCGATGATCCGCTCATCGGAGACCAACTCGGCCTGCTGACGCGCGACGTGCTGCGAGTACAACTCGTTGTCCATCTGCTCCAGCGCACGGAGCATCTGCGACTCGAACTGGTCCGCCATAGCAGACAGTTCGGTGGCCCGGTCAATCAGGTACGCGAAGCTGTAGTCGACGAACGACGAGTCCGAGGTCGCAGGTGACGGCGAAATGTCCGCGAGCGGCGCTGTGTATCGGCCGCCGAAGACACCCGCGTATGGCGCAAGCGGCCGACGGGCACCGCTGAAGTCGCGACACGATCGGATCTTCGCCAACTGGTTGCGGATGTGGAGACAGAGCCGAACAAGGCGCGGATTCTTCGGCGCGCACGGGGTGCCGATGTCCGGAATCTCAAAGGGATCCGGATTCTGCATCGACTGAAACACCGTCGCCGGGATGTATAGGACCGTCGGCACATCAGTCTCGGCGAGATTCTCCCATGCAATCTGATCGTTGAACCCGGGCAGAACATGTGCGGGGTCCGTAGGACCGCTTGGGCCGAGGAGGTCGAACTCCGAGAGTGAGCGCATCACATCACCGAACGCTCTGTCGCGCACCTGCTCGATCGCGGAGTCCATCGAGGGAACGCCGAGTGTCGCTCGCCGTGTCGCCTCTCGGAGCGAGTCGCCATCGATCCGAATGCTCCCCGAGAGTGGCACGCCACTGAACTCGGCCATCGCCGTGGCGACGGTGTTCGCTGTGGCTTCGAACGCGGCAGGCTCGTCAGCGGCACCCACGACGGCCGTGGCAACATCTCCGATCAGTTGCCCGAGTCGCGTGTGACCAAGGACCGCCGTCGACATGTACCACAGCGTGTCGAGGGACAGGTGCCAGCGCTCGGACAGCGTGGTCGCCTCGATGAACAGCCCGCGAAGTTCGTCGCAGATGTCCTCGCACGGCGAGGCGAACTCGCGGGTGAGAATCTCGTGCGCCTCCTCGTACAACGACACCGCGCGGTTGATGCTCTCCGATGTATCCTGTGCGAACTCGTTGTCCGCGAAGCCGACCATCGTCTCAACAGTGGACATGACGACCGCAGCGCCGTGGACGCTACCGGAGACGGACTCCCCGAACACGACGGGATCGTATTCCTCGCTGCCGAATGACTCGGCGCGTGCGACCCATGCTGCCGGATCGAAGTCGAGAGCAATCCACTTCGTCACCCATTGCCGATCGACCTCTCGTCCGGAGTCGTACATTGATCGGAGCCAAGCAAGACTCTCGTCATAGTGGCCGGAACGTAGCAGGGCTCGTGAGATGGCGAGAGGCCCGTAGACGTAGACCTCGTGCAGTCCACGCTGCATCAGAGCGTCGTGTCCATTGGATGACAGGAGGCTCGGCAAGTAGTCATGGACTCCCTCTAGCGTGGACCTTGCTTCGTACGAGATGGGCGGAAACTGCTCGGGAACCTGGGGGTTCAGAGCCGACAAGTCCACATCGAGTGAGCCCGTTGACGGATCCGTCGCGGTGCTCCCTACGATTCGCATCGCACCGCATCGCTTATCCTGACTGTCTCGGTACTCCCGGCCGACCGCGAACACTGTGTCCGTCGCAACGGTCGCTGTACCCGAACTGAACGGCTTGAGTTGCGGGGTCGGGTCCAGTGGGTCTCCGCCCGGTGCGGTCAACGCGAGAAACCATGACAGCGAAGACCCCGACGAATCGACCTCACCGTTGGTGGCTCGACTGGCGCCCCACGTCGCCGGAACAGGTGGATCGTTGACTTCGCCTGCCATCACAGCCAACCGCTCCCACTTGAGCTTCCCGTCAGACTCGTCGAAGTACCAGACGATGAGGGAGCCAGCCGACGACTCCCCTGACCCCGCTCCTTCGAAGCTGGAGTACGCGCCGCGGAAGTCTCGATAGACGCGCCATGTATCGTCCCCACCCGCCGCGACAATCGCCGGAGAGTCGTCATAGTCGTAGTCGTCTTTCCGGTAGTCCTCGTTCGTGGCGAGATCCACGCCGGGCCGCGCGTTGACCAATCGCGCCCCTCTGAAGTCGTACGCGACCTTCGTCGATGGCGCATCGCCACCATCGAAGAGGTTGTCCAGAATCAACCAGCGCTGTGAACGACCGTGAAGGGGTCCGCGCCATGTACCGTAGAGCCGATAACCACCAGCGGGAACCTGCCGACCTTCGACTTCCCCCCCCGTCGGCACGAGTCCTGACATCGGGAACTGATGAATCTCATCAGGATCACCCAGACCGCCAACCAGCGCATCGAAGGTGAACGAGAGAATCTGAAGCGACAAGGCCCCGTCATCGAAGTACGCGATGTGAACATCATGTTCGCTTCCGGACCGATCGCCGCCCGCCGTAGTGATGTTCCGCTTCTGTTCCGTCACCGCGCACTGCGCGACTCTCGGCTCGGCGGATGGCAGGACCAGTCGCACCGGCGCTTCGTTCCAGTGGGTGCTGGCATTGAATCGATGGACGAGAATCTCGTGGCTGCCACCGTCGACGCGGTGAACGACCAGCAGGCTGGAGTCGGTCCCATCTGACGCTACTCCGACGACCCGACACCCCGTGGGTAGATCTGGGATGGGTTGCCACATCTGTTGAAGCGAGCCTGTCGCCGCTCCCGAGGTAGCGGTGTCCACGCCTGCCGCCATCGTCCAGAACAACCCCTCGTTGGTCGCACCAATGGCCAGGGTTCTCGAGGCTTCGCCCACCTTCAATCGCGCCGTTGCCTCCACGGTGAGACTCGCGAGATCGACCCACGAGCCGACCAGATTCTGGAAGAGTAGGCTCGCAGACTCCGGTTCTAGCCGTCCCGAAGCTGAGATGAGGGAAGACCGGAACGACTCAAATCCGTGGCTCGGATCTCGAAGCGTGGTGGCGTCAACCAGATTCTCCGGGAACATGACCGCAAGTCGCCGCGCCCGCCACGACTCGTAGCTGGTCGCCCAGTCGCTTCGTCCCAGTACACCGTAGTCGCCGGTGAACTTGGCGGATCCGGTCAACAGATCGAGCGTGCCTGCGAGCTTCGCGAACACGAGGAGTTGGAGCGAGAGAATCGCCTGATCGAGCCGAGTCGTTGTCTGGCAACCCGATTCGGTAACGTCGATGAGTAGACGCTCGCCAAGCAGACTTGCGGTTGCAGTTGAGTCCTCCTCGATGTGCTTGGCGATCCACGTGTCTCGCAGGCGCGGAAACGCGACTCTCTCGGCGCTCGCGACCGCTTCTGCCATCTGCGAGTGAACGGCAGCGAACGCGTCGACACGCTCCTCCAGAGTGGCGTGCCACGCCGCCCAACGCGTCGGGTCCGTGGTCCAGCGTGAGAGAAAGTCGTCTCGGAGCATCGACAGCGCGGCCGAACCGTCCGTCTGAAAGAACACGGGACTCAGCCCAATCGGATCCGTCGAGTCCTTCTCCTCCTTGATCCAGCCCAGCGGCGACGCTTCTTCATCGAAGAAGGACCTCCGGTACCCCTCGACGCCAATGGCGACGAATTGAGCCCATTCCTCGTCCGGGAAACCAGTCCATCCGGTCGCGTCTGCATGAGCCACGAACACCGACAGGAACCGCCACGCTTCGGTGCTCATGCGCCACGCTTCAAGTTGAAGACTGATGTCTTCACCCTGTGCTTCCGCGGCGGCAGCATTCAGAACATCCGTCTTGCTCGTGATGCCAAAGGCGTCGAGGAGCACGGACTCGATGTTCGTCATGGTCTGCGGAAGTACGATCCACGCGTTCCGTTTCGTGTCGAGTGCGGCGCCTCGTGCTTCCCACATCGTCCACAAGTGCGCTCCCCATGTGCCCGTGGCGTCCATGGGGCGTCGAAACTCAGACGGGCCAATGATCCCGGGGTCGACGACGGGCCGGAGGTCGGGATCGGCCGTTGCCGAGGTCCACGCCGAGTGGAGCGCCTTCAGGCGACGAGCGGAGAGCGTCGGGATCACGGACAGAGTGATCCCACTCGTGCCTGCAGTCGTCTCGACAATCTCGATCTCGCCAAAGACTCCACTGTGGTTGGACGGACTTAGCGCCACCCGGATTGTCGCCGTCCCAGTCGTGGCGGCGTCGTGCGCACCCGTCGCAATCACCTCATCCGATGTACCTGCGGCGTCTCGGTACAGGGTCAGCACCACCTGACCAGATACCCTCTCCGACTTCAGGTAGACGAATCCGTCCTCGTCAGTTGTTTCGAGCCAGCGGATGCCACGGAGATTGAATCGAGTAACATCGTCGTGACCCGTCCCGGTCGTCGTTCGAATCCCATCAGACAGCGGGTCGTGAATTGTCGAGCCGAAGCCGAATCGAACCGCGAGGGCCGTCTCGTACGCGTCGGGAGAGGTCGACCTCGGCAGATCAACGATCAGGGTGTCTTCGAGGTCTGAAAACTCGACCCCCAACCGAGTCGCGTAGTCCACCGCAGCCTTTGGCGTCGGCGAGACCGTGCCGCCATTGGTCAAGAGCCAAATGTCGCGCAGTTCCTCGCGAGTCGTTCCGAGTTCGTCGAGCAGCACCTCGTGCGCTGCGTCGAGTAGGTTCGTCCTCACAGCATCAGTGAGCCCGGAGTATCCTCGCAACTGGCTGTAGTGGGACAGCACTTCCGCGGCGATGCGCGAGCGAAGGACGGGGCGACTCAGCGTGTCGCAGTCTGCCGCCAGCGAGCCGAAAGGCTGACCGAACATCGCCTCCAGTGCACCTGCGTCGGCGACTACGTCCGATGTCGAACCGTACGAGAGCTTGACCGTCTCCTTCGCGAAGTCCAACAAGTCGGCCAGATACGTGAATGGCGACAGCGCTCCCCCACAGTCATCGCATGCGCAGGGATCATCCGGGGTATCCAGATCCGGATAAGCTACGTCCTTCCCGGGGACCTGCCCCTGCTCCATGCGCAAGACCTGGTGTCCTCTTGCGTCGACCAGAGAGGCGATGGAGCGCGCTCCCTGCCAGAGCATGAGCTTCTGGCCCTCGCCCACGAGAATCAGATCATCGCCGACAAACGAGCGGTACCCTCTCGCTGCAATGTCGAACACCGACATGTAGCCGCGGCCATCATTGGTCGCGGGGGACGGTGACTGCGTGTCGATGTCCACGAGCTTCTGTGACAACGACGAGTCGAGCGTCAGCGGCCACAGTGCGGCATGCGCATCGATCGCAACCACCAGCGGATCGACGAGGAGCGTGTCGTCCAGAGAGTTCACGCGCACGTGGTTCGCTACGCCGCCCGCAAGGACGACCTGATGCAGGTCGGTGAGAGCCCCTGTTCCGTTGAAGAGCCCAGCATAGGCTCCGTCTGCGAGGTTGCCCGGCAGGTTATTCTGCGAGTGAACGGTGCTGATCGAGATCGCCTGCTGATCGTCCCAGATTCCCATGTCTACGTCTCGCGGTCAGAAGGTTCAGGTTCGGTTCAATCGAGTCGAGTGCTGACGCCGTCGTGCGGCGACCGCGAGGTCAGAGCGAAGGCGCGAACTGCCACCGAAGGCGTCCATCGGTGGCCGTGACCTCGACGTAGACGCGGGCGAGCCCCCCGCTGAAGATGCGCTTGATGAGGTTCGCGTCCGTGGTGAAGGAGTCCACGTCGGCAAGCTGCCGCCAGCGGAGGCTCCCCTTCGGACGCCCCCACACCGTGCACGTCACCGAGGTCGCTTCGGCCTTGAAGTCGAGGTTCGCTGACGGCGTCAGCGTCGTGCTTCCACCGACCCGAATCTCGCTCCCGCTGCGGCTTGCTGTGACGCCCGAGATACCGTCGTCGATCAGGCCCTGAATGGCTGTCATGATCGAGTCGTTGTCCGGTGTCTGACCGGATGTCCACTGCACACGGACGGTCTCGCCGCCGCCTGCGTTCGAGAAGTCGAACTCCAGCCAGTAGGGGGTGGACCCGACAACCGAGTTCGTCGTCCACGAATCCGCACTGTTGCCTGCCACCAGGGTCGACGAGGCGGTCACCGCGACGCCCGCCGGAAGCGTCAGTTGCAGGTCCGGGCTGTTGTACGCGGTGGTGACACCGGTGACACCGGAGTCGACCGCTGGTGAAAGGGCGTCAAGGACGCTTCGGATGCTCGCACCGCCACCGGAGTCGATCTGAACCAGCTCGTCCCCTTCAGCGAGCGAGTACGCCGTGTTGTCTGCCAGAGTCAGGATGGTGGACGACGACGCCTTCTCAGACGCGTCGAGATGCAGATCGACGGCGAGATGTCCGGTTACGGCACCCTGCACGTCCATCCCGTCCTCGGAGCCGGTCGGATGTCCGTTGGGCGCATCGACAATCACGGCTTCGGAGTCTCGATACAGCGCGCTTGAGCCCAGCGAAGAGTACTTCGCCTGTGCAATCTGTCCCTTCGTCGCAGACATTCCGGTCTCCTCCAATGCGCCCGGCGACCGACTGCATGTGGAGCCGGAGAAGACGCGTTCCGTTGTTCTCAAGAAGCTGGACGCGCATGCCCGGGATTCCCGACATGTGCGATTCCAGAGAATTCGAACGGTGGACGAGAGGAACCAGAAGTGGCCGCCGTCCCTTGTTCTTGTTGTATCGATAGGGTGCGACGCGGATCGGGCCGTGTCAATCGACTCCGGCGCTGGCACGATGCGATGGGAAAGCACTGGAGAATCCGAGCCATGCGCCCTGCGCGATCACGTTCCGCTACGGCGTCACAAGACTGTAACGATCGTCATCAGACTCGTGACGCAGCGCGCAAAGTGTCTCCTGTGTCTCCATACATTCGGTGAAGGAGACAGCATGGCTCAGCATGCAACGCCACCGGGCTTGACGCGGTCTGATGAACAGAGGTCTTCTTCCGGGGCCGCTAACATGCCTGTAGGGAGAGGTCCGCCATGGCGACCGATGTCGAATCTGCATCCGCAGTGCTTCGTGCTGTTCATGACGAAGTTCCGTATGGAGAACGGGGAGACCACATCCGTGCTATGCAGCGAGCGCTGCTCAACCGTGGGTTCGACCCTCGCGGCATCGACGGCATCTATGGCCTGCACACCGAGACTGCACTGAAGGAGGCACTCGCGTCGCCGCGTCCAGATGTCCTCGATGTCCTTCCGACTCCGTCTGGCTCTCCGCTCAAGGTGGTCCGCTACGATGAAGCCGGTGGGCTTGATCTGCGCTCCATCCGACACGGTGGGCCCGTTCAGCCACGACCCGACGGCAAGGACCGCTACATCGTGTCACGCTCCCAGCGTCCGCGGGTGCTGGTGCTTCACTGGACCGCTGGACCGACGACGGCCAATGGGCTTCGCGACTACATGGCGAAGACCGAGCGGGCGGTCAGCAGCCACTTCGCAGTCGATCCCACGGGAACGTATCAGTACCTCCCCCTCTCCGCGTGGGCGTATCACGCGACGTGGATCAACGAGATCGCCATCGGGATCGACATCTGCCAACCGGTCGTCGATTCCCGACTCTCTGCGGCACGCTCGGCGGGCTATACGACGGATGTGATCGCGAACCCGACGCGACGAGGGGCGCGCAAGGTCCTCTCTCTGGATCCGGACATCGCGGCTGCCACGCGAGCGCTCGTCGAGTCGCTGTGTGAGCAGTTCGAGATTCCGATGCAGGTGCCCCGAAACGCCGACGGCGAGGTCCGTCACGATGTGGCGTTCCGAAACGTCGCCGAACTCGGCGATTGGTCCGGTGTTCTCGGCCACCACCACGTTGACTCGGGCAAGTGGGACATCGCGCCGTGGTGGCCCGCTCTCTTCGACGGAACGGCCCTCGGCTGAGCCCACGCCCTCTCCGAGAGGCAACCATGTCGGACGAGACACAAGCGGTGCGCGGTATTCGAGTCTCGGTGCGCGATCGGCTCTCGCAGCTTGGCCATCCTGCGCTTCGCGTCAGCGTTCGCCAGAACGATCAGGTGCTCTGTGAGGCCCGGACCGACGAGAACGGTCGCGCGCGTTTCGACCTCTCGGCCACCGACTTCCCGGATGGTGACTATCAGGTGGTGGTCTCATCGAGCACCGATGTATCCGCCGGAGATGAGGTCACCGTTCGTCTGAGCGGTGACAAGTGCCAGACGGCTCGACTCGTGGTGACCACGAAGGGGTTTCAGCACTCGATGCTCGCTGGAAGCCTCTTCCTTGCCGGGATCATCCTGTTCGGAATCTCGACAGTCTGGTGCTACATCAGCCTACATCAACGCTGTGGGAACACCGGGGTGCCGATCAACGCGGCGCTGTCGGCCCTCATCGAGCAGACCGAACGCAGACTCCGGGCGGGCGGTCCGAACGTCGACGACCCGGCACCGGCGTGGTGCCAGTGGGCACGAGGGATGGACGACGACATCGATTCGCCCGTCGACGACTCGGAGTCCATCGACGAAATGGTCGTGGCGCTGCCCGAGCGAGCACCCACCGCTGAACCAGACGCCGAGATCGGACGCCTCATGTCCGTCACGTTGTCGCTCTTCGAGACCGTGCGGGACAGCACTCCAATCGACGTTCTGCGCCCCGAACGTGCGGAGTCCGTGTCAGCACTTCTTGAGTTCGCTTCGGCTCGCGTTTCCAAGGTCGACCATCTGGGCGCCGCGGACGCGCTTCGGGACGCCAATCGAGAGCTACACGGCGGGCGCGGCTTCTTCTGGTCGGCTCACCCGCTCAAGCTCCTCGAAATCTACTTCTGGGCGCTGTTCGCGACCTTGATCCGAATGATGATCTCGACGGGGACCTTCATCCGAAAACGGCGCTTCTTGAAGACCGCCATCTGGAGTCAGGTGACGCTGATCATCAGCGTACCTGTCCTCGCGGTCTTGATCAGTTTCGTCATCTCGTTGCTTGAGATTCAGATCGGATTGGCTGGCTCGGAAATCAACCTCGATCTCTCCGATGTGAAGGTCTCCATCCTCGTCGCCGCGTTCATCGGCTTTGCGCCCTGGCGCGCATGGGACTTCCTCGCTGCGGTCGGGGACACGTTCTTCTCGTACATGCAGGACGCGCTTCGTCGCCGGTCCGAGGAGGCGGCGCAGCGTTAGCGATACGCGGCTCGGCAGCGCACTGGTGCCAACGGGCGCTGTGCGCGCAACGCATCACCATCAGAGGGATCCGTGAAGACACGTCACTTCGAACTCACACGTCGGCAGCGGAAGATTTCGGCTCCGGCCACCGACAGCGTTCTTCGAGCCGGTGCGGCTCGCGTCGACATCACGCCGTCGGTCAACGCGCCCACGAGCGGGTACAGCAAGCTGCTGTCGAAGCGGGGCGAGTACACGTTCGGACGCCTCTTCGCGCGACTCCTCGTCGTCGACGATGGACACGGCGAACGTGTCCTTCTGGGCGTTCTCGACCTGCACACTGCATCGAGCCCCATCGTCGAACTGGTGGCCGAGGGGCTGGCCGACGAAGGCATCGATGTCGCACGCGTCTTCATCACGGCGACCCACACCCACTGCGCGACCGGGAATCTGAACGGGAGCATCTTCTACGACCACAATCTCGGCGCCGACGCCGGGTTCGACTTCCCTGGATGCAAGTGGATCGCGCGCCGAATCATCGATGCGGTCCAGACCCTCATCGACAGCGGACTCCAGAAGGCGACGGTCTCCCATGGCATCGGATCTGCCGTCGGCCATCTGTTCCAGCGATCTCTCCCGGCGTTCCGACAGAACGCCAGCGAACGAGGTGATGAACCGGTAGGCGACCGTACCGAGCGTGCGATCGATGACCTTCACGACCGTCTCGGTGTCCCTCCGGGGATGCGGGGAGACCGAGGTGCGCATGCAGCCATCAGTCGAGCGGTAGACCCCCGACTTCAGTCTCTGGTGTTCCGAGATCTCGAAGGTCGACTCATCGGAGTGTTCGCCACAGCCGCAGTGCACGGCACCTCGGTCTCCGGCCGCACGTCCACACTCTCGGCGGACTGGATGAGCCTCGCGGCCCTCACCGTCGAGCGAAACCTGACGACCGCGGATGGTATGCCGGTCATCGCGTTCGGAAGCGGAGCGCAGGCAGACGCGAACGCATGCCTTCCGGAGCACTTGACGGCCTCCGACGTGTCTTCAGCCGTCAAGCGCGCCATGGGGGCCGATGACTACGCCCTCTGTCGCGCTCTGGCCCGAAACTGGTCCGGGGTCCTCAAGACCAGCATCGACGACGCGACAGAGGCACTGACGACGCCGAAGCTCCGGGTCGGATTTTCGGAGCACAGTCCTGTTCATGCTCCTGTTGACCCGAGATTTCTCAACTGCCGAGCGACGGTGCCTCCGCAGCGGAAGCTCGATGACAAACCTCGAAACGGACGCCCAGCACTGGGAGGCTCTGAACTGGCCGAACTCGGCAAGCTGCTGGAGGCTGTGACCGCCAACGAGGGCCTCAAGAAGGAGGACACCGGCGGCCCCCAGGGCGTGAAGGCGAAGGCCATCTTCACCAATACGGCGCAACTGCTTCCGGGGCGCGTCCCGAAACGACTTCCGTTTCGCTCGATTCGTATCTCGTCCGGCGGCGACGACAAGGTTGTGCTCGTTGGAGCATCCGGTGAGATCACAGCGGGCCTCAGTGGCTGGCTGGCGAAGGATGTCCGCTCTGCGGTGAACGGAGAGACCGAGGTCATGGTCTCGGCCCTGTGCGGCGAGTACAGCGGCTATTGGACAACTGGTCCCGAGTACGACGCTCAGCACTACGAAGGCGCATCGACGCTCTGGGGCGCGGCCTCGTGTGGATTCGTGCGTCAGTCCGTCGCCGGTGCGCTCGCAAGCGGCGGAACGCCCGAGCTCATCGAGCGACGGTGGCGCTACTCCAGGCGCAAGAAGCACCGTGTCCGCTCGCACCACGTCGACGAGGACGTGACGATGCACTTCCCGGACCGTGCCCCCGAAGCGATTGAAGTGCACCGGGACCGGGGAACACGTCGCCTGCTTGAGATCATCGTCCGGTTTCGTACCGATCGAGCCGACGACGACCTGCCTGTGCTGGGCGCGCATCCGCTCGTTCAGATCGAAGTCCTCGACGACAACGGATGGGAACCCGCCACCGACCTCAAGGGCGTGCCGCTCAACGACCGGAACTTCCCGTCGACGGTGCACGCTCGCATCGACGAATCGGGCGATGGGACCATCGACCTCGACGGAGGCCACTGGACGATCCGGTGGCATCTCGATCTTCACCGTCTCGATGGCCTGAATGACTGGCGACTGGCGATCCGGCTGGGGGACCAGTTGCACGCCTTCGCGAAGTCCGATCTCGACTGGCGATAGCGCCCGAACCGGCACGAGTCGCGCCGACCCTGTGTGCCCAGTGCCAATGGAGCCCCGATGGCCGTCATTCCGAAGCTGTTCATCGACTCAAAGAGGATCACCGCGGACACGTGTCCTCAGTCGCTGACGAGTCTCTCGCCGAAGGCACATTCGACGCAGCGTCCGCTCGCGGGCGCGACGCCGACCATGCACGAGGACGCAAGCTCGACCGATACGACGCCCTCTCGTGGGCCGGTGTCCGAGCGATGTCACGTCGACCGCGTGCAGGTCGGAACGGGCCCGGCAGGCATGTGCCCGTCCTTTGTGATCGACAGCAAGGGACGGATCATCACCATCTCGTTCCGCGCCCTACGCACGCGACTTCTGGTGCTGAACCCGAAGACGCTGCGCATCTACGACGCGGCGCGGATCCCTCGCCGTCCCGGCGTAATCGGTGCTGTCGCAGAGTCGTACATCAACGACGACCTCGAAGACGGTCTCTCACGAGGACAAGCTGGCGAGGCCGCAAAGGACGAAGTGTTCCGCGATACCTCGGGTGGGGCCTACTTCTTCGTGGACGACGAGGACCGCATCGTCATCCCGACTGCGAACAACAAGATTCAGGTCTTCGAGATCCGCGGCTCTGGCTCGAACACGAGGCTCGACCGGGTCGTGTCGCGCGATGTTCCGGCCCGACAAAACGCGAACGACCGGCTCACTGCGACCCTGCCATGCTGGGATACGCCGTCGGGGTCGACCGGGTACTGGTACACGACGCAGCGAGGCGTAGTCGGCGTGGTTCGGCCCTTCGGCGGCTCCAGGATCACGCCCTACCGCATGTGGGACCGCGGTGACGCTCCCTCGGGTCCGAAGGAGAGGATCCAGAACTCGTTCTCGGTCGGGAAGAACGGAGCGTTCATCGTTTCGAACTACCGGCTGTACCGCTTTCAGGTCGTCGACGACGCCGTGAAGTGTGTCTGGTCGGTGCCCTATCCACGCGGATCGGTGCTTCGTCCAGGGCAGATCGATACCGGAAGCGGTACGACTCCGACGCTGCTCGGGGATGACTTCGTCGCCATCGGCGACGGAGGCTCGCCCATGGCCGTGCGCATCTTCCACCAGTCCGACGGGACGCTCTGCGATGCCGTGGAAGTGTTCGGAGACCAACCGGGTGCAGATGGCGACGATGCACCCGGAAGCGCATGCGAGAACTCGTTCATCTACCACGATGGACTTCTCATCGTGGGCAACACGTACGGGTACAGCAGCCCGTTCGCGACCGCGGACGGCAAGGCGCCCGGTCTCGTAGCGTTCAACGTCGACCCGTCGACAGGAAAGCTCGCACTTCGCTGGTACAACCGGGTGGTCGACATCCTGACGGCGACACCGAAGCTCTCGGTGCCGGACGGACTCCTCTACGCCTACACGTGTGACCGCCCGAAGGACATCGGTCGCAGCGGTGTGAAGCTCACATGGAAGCTCATCGGCGTCGATGTAACGACGGGCAAGGTGGCGCTCGACCTGCCGCTCTTCGATGCCCGTGGCGACCGCAATCGCTTCGACAACGCGTGGGCGACCATCGCGCTGACCCCGCGTGGGGAGGCGCTCATCGGCCAGTTCCGCGGCTTCAGCCGCGTGCGGGCTGTCTCTGTGTCCTGAGTCGATCCCGGTCGGCAACCGCTCTCCGACAGACCTCACTGTGCTCTTCGCACTCCCCTCTACGCACCGAGATCACGATGAAGCTGATTCTATCCATCGACGGCGGCGGCATTCGCGGCCTTCTTCCCGCGATTGTCCTGAGCCACCTTCAGGAACAGGTGAACGACCAGATCGATGACGGGGGCGGCAAGCCGCTGGTCGAGTGCTTCGATCTCATCGCCGGAACGTCGACGGGGGCGCTCATCGCCATGGGCCTCACACGCGGTACCGGGCCGGTTGACTTCAAGACGATCACCGAGATCTACACGGAGTGGGGTCCCCGCATCTTCAAGCGACGTGCATGGCGTCGAGGCATCTTCGAAGAACGGTACGATGCCGGGCCGCTGGAGACTGCACTTCAGGAAGTGTTCGGCAACGAGCTGTTCGGGGCGTGTACCCGGAAGACCCTCATTACGAGCTACGACCTCTCCACGCGACAGCCGGTCGTCTTCAAGTCGTGGAAGGAAGAGCACGGCGAACTCAAGCTGCGGGACATTGGTCGAGGCACGTCCGCCGCGCCCCACTACTTCGAACCCATGGGCCCCATTTCGATCGAGGGTCTCGACCGGGGCCTCATCGACGGCGGCGTCTTCGCGAACAATCCCGCGATGTGCGCGTATACGGAGGCGAAGCGAATCTGGCCTGACGAATCCGAGTTCGTCGTCGTCTCGCTCGGAACGGGCCAGAACACGCGTCCAATCGATGTCGAGAAGGCGAAGCGATGGGGCAGCATCGAATGGGCCCTTCCGATGCTGGACATCCTGTTCGACGCCAGCGCCTCCGCAGTCGACTACCACCTCAAGCAACTCATCGGCAGCCGGTATCTCCGCCTCCAGCCGAAGCTCACATTCGTGAACGACGACCTGGATGACGCATCGGCGGATAACCTGAAGGACCTCAAGATCCTCGCGACGCAGGTCGTCCATGAGAACGGCGCGTGGCTCGGGAAGGTGAAGACCGCAATCGCACAGCGCGAATCGTGACTCACCAACGATCGCAATGAGCAGTTTGGCTCCCAGGGCGGGACGACCAGTCGCACGGCTGACTTGACGTGCCGCGTCGAGTCCGCACGGTGGCGAAGCAGACGCAACGAAGCCCCAAGCTGCCCTCATGACATCCCGCAAGTCCGCTCACTCGTTGATTCTGAAGTACCGTCAAGAACTGGTCTCGATTCAACAACGACGAGTCGAACTCGAATCCGACGCTCGGAAACTCGACGAACGAGAGTCCGAGTTACTCGTCGTCGTCGACGCACTGGTGCAGGCGTTGGGCACCAGCGCTGACTTCGACCCCGCTACAACACCGCAGGGTACGTCGACTCCTCCGCGACGAAGACGTGGCCGCAAGAAGTCCTCCTCGGTCGACATTTCATCGCTGGGCGTGGTCGGTGCCGCGGTCTATCTCGCCCGCCATCATGGAATCGTCGAAGCGGACTCTGCGACAGTTCACGGCTGGCTCACGTCGGCGGGGTTCTCGGGTCGCAATGGCCCTCCCACGCGCAACACGGTGAACGTGAGTCTGAATCGCGAAGCGTCGAAGTCAGGAGGCGCACGCGTGGTGAAGGTCGGGCGCGGGGTGTTCAAGTTCGAAGTCACTGGTGAGGTGACGTAGCGTCGCTCTGCCTCGGTCACGTGCCTCGATCTGCGCATCTCGCGCGATTCGACGGCAGACTGTCTCGGTGTCGAGGGCTCAATCTACGACGGCCTCTCGATCATCGCATCGACTATAGTGCCGAGTGCCACGCCCAGAACGACGCCCCCGGTTGGGGTCCACGCAGTAGCACCAGTTGTGGACACTACCAGCATCACCAACAGCGTCGCCGTCGAAACGCCCGACAAGAATAGAAGTCCTGGGGAGACTACACTCGTTCGAAGGCTCTCTGAGCCACGGAGCAGCCTAGGAGATGCGAGACCGACAAGGAAGAACCCTGGGACCCGAGTCGAAACCGACAAGGCGCAAAGAACTCCTACGATCAGGATCAGATGCGCGCCGGTGCCATCACGATTGCTCCGACGTGTGACAGCGAGCTCCAGATCGTGAATCCGGTTCTCCAATCGGGTCGCCGTCGCAGCGAGTTCGTCGTTGCGGTCTACGAGAGATGTCAACGTGCGAAGCTCAGTCTTCACGTCCGCAGCTATCTGGGTCGCGTCAGTCACGATGAACCTCCGGTCGAACCGCCTTGCGAGCGCTGCAACGCCACTCTGATCTGTTCCTTCAGCTTGTCGAAGTCCTCCGGTCGAAGGGAGTCCTCCTCAAGGAACCGGGAGCCGTCCTTCAACAGTGTTTCGACGCAAGACGCCTGGAGTTCTCTGTTCGCATCGGACCGACGGCGTTGAATCTCCGACCATCGATGTCGAAGCTTCCGATACATGCGCGTCCTCCCGATTCGACCAACGTCGTCCAACTGATCGAGCAGCATCTGATGGTGCGCCAACGTCAATCCGCCGCTCTCAAAGTCTGTGCGAACGGCACGACTCAGATTCTTCAGGTCAACGATTCCCTGACTGATCGCGTGACATTGACTCACCAATTCGCTCGCAGACGCACTGGTGCTCGATGAGGGCATCGCCGGATTCACTCGGCGATAGATGACCATCAGCCGGTGATAGTACCGATGTCGCTTCAGCGACGAGACGATTCGCGTGAGTAGGACGACGCCAAAGGCGGTGCTGCCACCGACGACCCCAAGGAACAGCAACAGATTCTGAATGAGGAGCATCTGGCGCGTTCTAGCGCGGCTCTCGTAGCTTCGCTGAAGCTCGATGCGATCGATCGGTGGATCGCCAAAAACGACCGACATGTCGGACCTCGATGACTCGATTCCGGCGTTCATCCAACCAAGGAAATCGGCAACTTGACCCGGGGTGACATCGGATGACGCGATCAGCGTCGAGTAAGCCCCAATCGTCGGTAGGTTCGAATACAAATTCTCCCCATCGAGGTTGGTGCGGACGTAGCGTTCGCCGAAATTCAAGGGGATGTAGCCGGTCGTTGTCGAACCATCGATCTCACTGACAACCGCTGGATCCAGCCCCATCATGCAGACGCCCGAGGTTGCCCGCAGGTTGTGCTCAGCGAGAGGCGAAACCGGCGCACCGGATACGAAAACGACAACCGCGGGTCCTTCACAGGGAAGCTCGTCGCTCCCGGCTCGCAGACAGGCATCGAATCGACGCAACTGCTCGACAGCGTCCCCGAACGTCTCGCCCGACTCCTCGCTTGGCAGTCGATGATACGGAATATTCAGAGATGTGAGCAGGTGCGGAAGAAGACGGCTCGCTGCACTCGACTGAGAACCCGACCAGAGAAGTCCCAACTCTGTGCTCCGCCCGATCAGTTTTCGAGGAAGCACAACCCTTGGTCTCTCAACATCGACGTGGCCCGTCAGAAGCAGGGGGGACTCCCGACGTACATCGATACCTGAACAAAGCTCCCCGGACGGCGTACTTTGCGGGTCGCCTGGTAGTACGCCAGAGGGCTGCGTGTCACCATCCGTCGCGAGAGAACCATCGGAAGGCCGCTCCTCTGTCGTTGTCGATTCCTGCTCGGCTGCTGGTGGAGGATCCTCGCAAGGATCTCGTTGAATCGCGCAGCCAGAAAACTCCGTGCTATCCCCGAGCACCCGCGCCGCGAACTGCTCGGAGTACAAGATGTGGACGTATTCGGCGTATAGCGGTCCGATCTCGGTAACCCGACGCATCTCCTCGTGCTCGTCGAGGGTATCTGACTGCACGAGACCGAAGGAACGCGTGTTGTGCTCAACGCTGAACAGATTCGTGTGAGAGTCCTGACCACATACCCGAAGGTTCTCTTGACCCGCAGCCTGCGCAGTGATGGAGCCGAGCTGAGCGTATGGCGACATCTGACCGTTGGACTGGAAGCCGTCATTGCAACCTCCCGTTGGGCTATCGGTCGACGCATAGAACCGGATCTGGCTCGCCTGCTGACCACGCGCATAGTCGAACACGCTGACCAGATGCAGTGGGTCAGCGAGGACATGGTAGGCGAGTGAGCCCAGGAACGCCGAAACGAGGATCAGCACTGGGCGCCATGGAAATCGTCTCTGCATCTCGAAAACCAGTTGTGCGACTCCGCTCGTGTCCATGTCTCCTCTGACTCGTGTGACGTTCGGCAGGTCTTATCCAGCCGGGTTCAATCGCCAGCTTCGGTGATGGGTTGCGTGTCGCGCCCGATATGCGCGGTCCTCGAAGGGAACGCCCACGATGGTGTCGCGGATGTCGAGATTCGCGAGCCCCCCTGTGAAGTATGAGTGACGGCCAAAGTCGGTGGCAGTCCCCTTGCAATCGACGTGGTAGACTTTCCGGTGGACCAGATCGGGTCGCGATGCGCCGTGCTGCCCGAGACGTTCCGGATTCCCTTTCGTCTTGTTGCTTGCGACGAGGGCTCGGTCGTCCGCGTTGTGGTAGACGCCGATGGAACTCGCGATTCGGGTAAGGCCATCGAGTCCGCCGCCCGGCTCCAACACATCGTCGTCCACGTCTGCGGCAACGAGGAACACGTGATCGAACAGCTTCCGGCCAAGCCGAGAGATCTCATGCTCCGGAGCGACGAGAGCGTGCTGTAGAACGAAATTCCCCATCGAGTGGCAGATCAGGTGGATGTCTCGACCGCACGGCTCCAGTTCCCCGTGGTCGTGCGTCGTGATCTGCAGCAGGAAGTCGCGCAACTTCAAGAACGCCCGAGCGATCGCCGATCCCGACCCGCGGGCGTCGGTTCGATCGGACCGATATGCCGTGTATGGGAGCTTGCTGCCATTGCTCGGCCACGTGAACAGAACCACGAGTGGCGGCTCACGTTCGGCATGCTCCCCCTCATAGGCAGAGAAGCTCTCCTGAAATGCGAGCGCAGACGCGCATGCGGCTTCCCACGACACTGCGTATCCGTGAATGAAAACGACAACGTCGCGTTCACACCCAGACATCTCTCGATGCAGGTCCGCGAACATCGCCTTCGACCCGAGCACGAGGTTCGCCTGCATCCGTTCGGGAAGCTCCGGGTCGATTGCCTCCGGATAGGCTTCAATCTCGGCTTTCTTCCGAACGAGCTTCTCGAATCGATCGACCAGTACCTTCCCGTCGACGTTCCGGTTGTCCGAGAGTGCTCGATTGATGTCCTTCCGCGCTCGGGATCCTACCGAAACGCTGAGTCTTCCAAATCGAAGATTGTCCTGCCCGTCATCGGACATCCGAGTCCCATACCCATCAGGCCGCCAACGGTCCTCGCCAACGTGTCGACGATTCGTCACGTAGTAGAGGCTACGAATAGACTCGCTCACAGCCACCTCCCATGGGCGCGCAGCTTGCGTTCGTGTCACCGAAGTGACGGTTGTCTTCTTAGCGGATAGAAGCACGAAACGATGTGTTCGAGCGTGCGTCAAGCGGGTTGAAGCTCACCGCCAGAAGCGTTGACTCGCAGCATGCTCATCGGTCGTTGCAGCGGCTCGTCGCTGCGTTCATGCCACAGTTTCACGAAACAGGATCAATCATCTCTGCGTGGCCCGTCTAAGGCACGTCCCGCATCACCACAGGACGGAGCCGAGCATGACGAACGCGTCGAACAACGATGCCCCGACCACGACGACCGACGACGAAATCGATCTCAGCGACATCGACTTCTCCGGCATCGGCAATGTGAGCAGTTCGGAGCCGGAGCCTGAGAAGTTCACCGCGAGCACCAACGCGACGCGGAAGCGCTCGAACGATCCCCTCGGCGACATGATGAAGGATGTCGCGAGGAAGGAGGCAGAAGCGGCCTCCGCGACTGAAGGGGCTCGTGCCCCGAAGTCGACTTCGGGGTCGGGTCCGAAGGTGACTCCCCCGGAAACCGCGCAGGAGTCATCGATTCGGGAGACCGTAGCCACGAATACGCACACCGAACCGATGCCCGAGAAGGCCCCGGAGTCGACTTCGGGGGCTGATGCGAACACCTCGTCCACCAAAGCGACGAAGCCCCCGAGGCGGAAGCGCTCCGTATCGAAGGCGCGGAAGGGTGAACCCCCGAAGTCGACTTCGGGGTCCGAGTCCAAGCCGAAGCCGGAGCAGCAGGACGCCGCGGCCCCGAAGTCGACTTCGGATCCCGTGCACGAGATCATCGCCGTCTCCGACATCGACAACACCGGCCTCCTTCAGGACCGAGACGATGTCGACAACGGAGCGCTGACCGCCAACGTGAAGGCCGTCGGCCGCATCGAGGTCGCAGTCCGGTTGGCACGGAACATCCTGAGCCTCTGGCCGAACGGGAAGGCGCCGACGGACAAGCTCTACGTGACGGTCGACGGGCACTGCCGCATCGACGCCGCCGCGGAGGCCGGGCTCACCCATGTCCCGGCCATCGTGTCGGACATGACCCACCCGGAGGCGGTCGAGCACGCGTTCCTCGCCAACGACCACCGGCAGGAACACACCGCGACTGCGAAGGCGCGCTCGATCGCTCGCTACCGTGCGGCGACGGGGAAGACGACTGCCGAGGTCGGTGCCGAGTTCGGGCTCGGGGAGAAGCAGATCCAGAACTACGGCCGCCTCGACGAGATGCCGGAGCAGGTCCGGGGGCGAGTAGCCGACAAGTCGAGTCGGGTGTCGTTCGGGCACGCCATCGAGCTCGATAAGGGAGGGGAGAAGTCCGAAGCAGCGACGGGGAAGCAGTGGACCGCGAAGAAGTGGGCGAAGTGGCTCAAGCTCGTCGATGACGATCAGCTTTCGGTGAAGGCACTCAAGAAGGCGATTGCGGACGACCTCCGTGAGGCCACTACGACCAAGGCGCAGCGGAAGGCCGCCGATACCCGCAAGGTAGTCCAGAAGGCTCTGTACGGGCTTCCGAAGCTCGCAGAGGGGTACTCGACCAGGGCGAAGATTCGTTCTGCCTTGACGGCTCTCAGCGACGACGACCGGGACGCGCTCCGGAAGCAGTTCGATACCGCAGCGAGCACGGCTGCGCTGTGGCTGGAAGTGCTTGGGGCCGAGAGCGGGGACAAGGCCAATACCGAGGAGACCGCGTGATCAACGGCCGCCACGTGACCTGTGAACCAGAGCCCAGACCGTTGGCGGCCGACGCGGTGTCGGTCGCCTGACTCTCTGGCTCAATCACAGGAGACCCCCATGAGCCGCAACCGCTGTCGCCAGAAGCGTGCACGCAAGACTCCCGCAGTCCCGATTCCGCAAGAGATCGCAAGCGTCGTTCTCCCCTACAAAGATGCGGCCGGAGAGGTCCCCCGTGGTCTCCGTAGGCGTGTTCAACGCCCGAGCTTCAGAACCTTCAAAGCAGCCTCGATACGAGGAGCCTTCCTCGCTCGGGTGAAGGCCCTCGACGAAGTTGCAGGCGGACCGGGACGCGGGATCGTCGAGATGGCGGCAGAGTTCGAGTTCGCGGAACCAGGAGCTCGCTACGCGCAGCACGGCCGCACCGTCTTTCGTCTGGACGGCTCCTTCCCTCGGCTCCGACACCTGAAGCCGAGCGTGTCAACCGCCGGGTACAGGGAACGCGACGGGGCCGGTCATAGGGAACGCAAGAGCCAAGCTTGCTCGTGGACCGGGGGCGGGATTGAGCCTACGTGCCCTCCAAGGTCGCCGAATGGGTTCGCGTCGGACCGGTCGCCCACTTCGTGAACAGAGCTCGGCCCGAGCGAGACGACGACTTGGATGTCGTCGAGTTGACGATGGCGGTGCTGTGGTCGTCCGAGCGAGCCGACTGACGCCGGACCGCCGCTTGCGGGCCGCGCCGTTCCAGTCTCATCCAGTACCCTTGACCGGATGGATGCCGTCAGGGCATCGATGTGCGCCGGGGCAGACCGTCGGGACAACGAACCAGCGTACCTGCTTCTCTGACATGGGTTAGCAGGAGTTCGAGCCGTGCATCTCGCTAGGATCAGAATCGTCGGTTTCCGGAACCTCAAGGACGTGCAGATCGAGCTTGAGCCCGGCCTCAACGTTTTCGTGGGCGCGAACAACGTGGGCAAGACCAATATCTTCGACGCACTCCGGCTTGCGTTGGGCTCCGCTGCGGCTTCGGATGGGAGCTATGTCCAGTTGGACCGGGACGACTTCTACAGGGAGACACGGACTGAGGATCCGGCTAACAACATCCGTGTCAGTCTTACGTTCGAGGACCTGAGCGTCCCGCAGATGGCTCACTTCCATGAATTGATCGAACCGGATTTGGCAGACATCGCAGAGAGCAAAGCGACCCTTCATGTCGAAGCC
>Ga0070729_10002160_pt1 | contig 26373 bp, 31 predicted proteins | sample tdDd472_FD_66725 | JGI IMG/M metagenome (GOLD analysis project Ga0070729, IMG submission 66725) | Marine sediment microbial communities from the Atlantic coast under amendment with organic carbon and nitrate - tdDd47.2 | ecosystem: Environmental > Aquatic > Marine > Coastal > Sediment | place... | reverse complement strand
TTTTTAGCAAGAGCCTTAAGGGAGCAAAGATATATCTACAACCCTTTCTGTTTGCAACCCTTTTCTATGAGTTCTTGACGCAGTCTTCGCCTACGCATTCCTGGCCATCGGCCAAGTCACGATTGTAGCATGTAAGCCCGCATCTGAGACATCTGCACGTCTCATGTTTGGCTTCCTCTTCGCTCAGTGCGCCTTCGATTTCCTGGAATGTGCAGACTCGATCATTGCATTCTACCAGATGTGGCATTGTTGATTTCTTGCGAAGTCCAACGTCCGGTACGTGTGTAAACATTGTGTATGGGATCATTTCTCGTTGCGTCTTGTGCGAGACGTGAGGTGCCCCTTCGTTCAGATATTGATCGATGGAGCGAGCTGCTTTTCTGCCTTCTCCCAGAGCTGTAATGACAAGTGCCGGGCCGGTGTGCATGTCTCCACCGGTGAACACATTGGGTAATGCGGTCTGGAGAGTATCCGGATGAGCATCCAGAGTTCGCCATTTAGTCTCTTCCAGAGTGCACGCGCCAGTTTCGTCATACAGGCAGGATAGTTCTGGTTTCTGACCAATGGCGGTGTAAATGCTATCTGCTTCAAGAAGCTTTTCCGAACCTTCTATGGGCTTAGGACTACGCCTGCCAGAGGCATCAGGTTCGCCTAATTCCATCTGGATATACTCGATATGAGTAACCTTGTTTGAGTCATCAGAGACGATACGCGTGGGAGCGGCCAGGTAGAGGAAGTTTATGTTTTCCTCTTCTGCTGCGATTATTTCTTCAATATTGGCGGGCATCTCGTCCCGTGTGCGGCGATACATGAGCGTTACATGAGCTCCAAGACGGACGCTACTGCGTGCTGCGTCCATGGCAGTGTTACCGCCGCCGATGACAACGACTTTCTTGCCGATACCGGTATCTACGCCAAGGCCGACCTTGGTAAGGAATTCAGTACCGGTCTCAACGCCTGTGGCGTCTTCGTTATCGATACGAAGGTTCATGTTCATCCAGGCACCAATACCCAGGAACATGGCCTCGTATCCATCTGCCGTCAGGGAGTCGAGGTCGAAATCCTTGCCGAAGTATTTTTCGTATTCCACATCAATGCCGAGATTCAGGATGCCTTCTATCTCCCAATCCAAGACAGCTTTGGGCAGACGGTATTCGGGAATGCCGTATCTGAGTTGTCCACCCAGCTTTGGCATTGACTCGAATATGGTTGGGCTGTGACCAAGTCGGCGCAGGAAAAATGCGCAAGACAAACCGGCTGGACCGCCGCCGATAACAGCAATTTTGCGTCCAGTCTCAGGTGCACATGAAATTGGCAGTCTCTGGCCAGAATTCATCTCCCAATCAGCAACAAAACGTTTGACCATATTGATGCCGACGGCTTCGTCCACATGATCACGTCTGCAGACTCCTTCGCATGGATGCGGGCAGACCCGGCCAATGGAAAGTGGCATGGGAATGCGTTCGCGAATGGTTTCAAGTGCTCCGGCATAATCGCCGCGAGATGTCTGTTCGATGTAGCGGGGAATATTGATCTGGCCTGGGCAGCGTTGACGGCAGGGGGCCAGGCAATCGGTTGTTTCATTGAGATGCGAAATACGCGCTGACATTCCCCAGATGGTGATGACTTCACGTGGGCAAACCTGGGCGCACCCGCCGCATGCGGTGCACAGTTCAGGGTCGACTACCGGGTAGCCATTAGGCCCCATTTCGATGGCTCCGAATTGGCACGCTCCAACGCAGGTGCCGTATCCGAGGCAGCCTTCCGGGCACATTTTTGAACCGTTGTATAGCAGGTGTTGAGCACGACAGTCCTTTGCGCCTTCATAAATATATACGTCTTCAGCGCGGGTACCACCAGTGCAGTCAACGAAGGCAATCTGTTTTTCCATGGATGAAAATTCGAGTCCCATGATGGCGGCTACATTCGTTGCGACTTCATCTCCACCGATTACGCAGACCGTGGCTCCGGCCTTGCCAGCGATAACGCCTTGAGCAGCTCCGGCACAACCGGGGTAACCACAAGCTCCGCAGTTGGCTCCAGCTAATACGCCTTCCACTTCAGCGATGCGCGGGTCTTCATATACGTAGAGCACCTTGGACGCCACAGCCAGAATGACGGCTGCAGTGAGTCCGATGCCGAAAAGAACGAGTACAGATGCAGTGATCATAGTCAGATACTCCTAAGAGGCCATGCCCTTGAAGGCGAAGAATGCAAGTGACATGAGTCCGGCCAGGATGAGGGCAAGCGGAGTTCCCTTGAGGCTGACGGGGACCCGTGTCAGATCGAGTCGTTCACGTATGCTGGCCAGGATTACTAAGGCGAGCATAAAACCTGCGCCGGAAGCGGTGGAAAATATTATAGTCTCAAGAATCGAATACTCTTCGCGCTGACAAATGATGGCGATACCGAGTACTGCACAGTTAGTCGTGATCAAAGGCAGAAATATGCCCAGAGATTGGTACAAAGGCGGTATGACTTTTTTAAGGAACATTTCGACGAACTGCACAAGTGCGGCGATGACCAGGATGAATGCGATAGTCTGGAGATAGCCAAGGTCGTTGGGGGCCAGAAGAAATTTCTGGACGCACCAGGTGATAGCTGCGGCCATTGTGCCAACAAAGACAACGGCCAGTCCCATGCCGATGGCTACGCCGGAGTCTTTGGACGTGCCGACGAACGGGCAGTTACCAAGGTATTGCGCCAAGACGATATTGTTGACGAATATGGCGGCGATGACGAGTACGAAATAATCCATGACGTTCCCTTATGCTCCCGGCTTGGTGGCGCACATGCCACAGGTCTTGCAATCATGAACCGGGCCGGTAACGGCTTCCAGGCCTTTGCTTTTGCGTTGCCAGTTGGTTAGGGCGTTCATCCCGGCAAGAATGAGCCCCAGGCAGACGAATGCGCCGGGGGCTTCAACCATGAAAGTGAACGGTTCGAACCAGTCACCCATGACTTGCATGCCAAACCACGTGCCGTATCCGAAAAGCTCTCGGATGGAGCCGAGTAAGGTAAGGGAGGCGGTGAAACCTATGCCCATACCAAGCCCGTCGGCTACGGCCAGATAAACAGGGTTCTTAGAGGCAAATGCCTCGGCGCGCCCAAGGATGATGCAGTTGACGACGATCAGCGGAACGAAGATGCCGAGTTGCAGGTATAGCGGGTATGCATAAGCCTGCATGAGAAGCTCAACACATACGACCAGGGAGGCGGCGACTACGATGAAGCAGGCGATACGGACCTTGGCGGGAATGAGCTTGCGCAGAAGCGAGACCAACAGGTTGGACATTGTCAATACGAAGATGACGGCCAATCCCATGCCCAATCCGTTGTAAGCGGTCTTTGTCACAGCCAGTACCGGGCACAGACCGAGTACAAGCTTGAACGGAGGCAGGTCTTTCCAAAGCCCCTTCGAGAATTCCTTCCACAATCTGCTCATAGTAATATCCTAGGACCCCCAAGCTGAGGGGAGTTTGTCCTTGATTTGATTGAAAATCTTAACTGCATCATTGACTGCGGCCACAGAGCCGTTGGACGAGATAGTCGCCCCGGATATCGCCGCAATATCGCCGCCTTGTTTCTTCAAGGCGATTTTGTCTGTTGAGTGATCCTTGAATTGGTCGCGGTATTCTGCTTCGACAAGGCGAGCACCAAGACCGGGTGTTTCCTTCATGGTAGTGATGCCGATACCTTCCAACTTGCTACCGTCTGTGGCAAAGCCGACCATGACTCCGATGTCGCCGCCATAGCCTTTACCGAAGGTCTCAATGGCAACACCGGTAAGTTTGCCGTCTTTCAAGGCCGGGAAGACTGTGACTGGTCCGTTTGGCAAGTCAAAGGTCTTGCGGTCCTTGACCGGGTTGTTGTCGTAATCGCTGAATATCTGTTCAAGGGCTGGGCCTTGAACAAAGGTCATAACTTGTTCCTCGATACGTTCACTGGTGGCCTGTCGCACGGTGGCGAGAGTCAGGCCGGATAGACCGCAGATCAGGGAGAGGACGAGGATCATCCGCAGCATTTCTCGCATGTCACGCCCTCCTTATTAATCTTGGTTGATGTACAAGGACCACCAAATGGCTTGGGGCGTATGCGGTCAAGTAGTGGTGTAAACAGGTTCGCCAGCAATATGGCGAATGGGACGCCGTCCGGGTAGATACCGTACACGCGAATGACAATGACCATTGCCCCGGCAATCAGTCCGAAGAGGATGCATGGAATGCGTCCGATGGGTGACGCTGCCGGGTCTGTGGCCAGGAAAAAGGCTCCGAATATAGTGCCACCAGCCAGAAGGTGGAACAGGGGAGTCGCGTAAGTGGTCGGATCGATCAGGTTGTAAATCCAACCGGTGATCAAAACACCTGCAATAAACCCGGTCGGGATTACCCAGCTGATGTGGCGACGGATTATAAGGAATAAGCCTCCGACCAATAGTGCAGCTATATGGACTTCACCGAGTCCGCCTAGTTGTTCTCCCATGATCAGAGCTGAAGATTCGATAGTTTGTATGGATTCAAGACCGAAGTATTTCAGTTGTTGCAACGGAGCTGCGAGATTGGATGAAAGCATGGTTGCATTGGTGTCCATGAATTCACCCCACGAAATACGGCAGAGTGCCCAGCCGACAAGGGGGGCGCTGAGTGGATTTCCGCCCAGTCCACCGAAGATCATCTTGCCCAGAATAATACTCGATGACGCGCCGATGGTCACCAGCCACCACGGGGCAGAGGCTGGAAGCAGGAAAGCGAAGAGCAATCCTGTGAGTAGCCCGTTGAAATCGTCGATGGATTGTTCACGTTTCATGAGCTTGTTGCAGATGGCTTCGGACATAACGGCTACAGCGCATGAAAGAGCCATGACCCTAAGTGCACCCAATCCGAAAATGTAGATTGCCATGATCACGGCAGGCATGAGAGCCACAAGGTTTTCGGCCATGTAGTTCTTGATGGTCCGGCCGCAATGGACGTGTGGCGGGGCGGATACTGTCAGTATCGGCTCTAGCGGCTTTGTCATTCTTTTTCTCCGGTCTGTCCGGTTTCAGCTTCCATGATCAACGGCTGTGATGGGCCGTTGGTTTCCCTAAGTAATGCCAGTTCGAACTTGGCAAGTCGTATGTATTGAAGGAGCGGTCTTTGTGCCTTGCACCAATATCCGCAGATACCGCATTCGATGCATGAATGGATATGGAAAGTCTCAGCGCGTTCAAACTGTTTGAACTCGGCGCAACGACTGATCATTCCGGGCATTATTCTAGCCGGACAATGGCTTTCGCATTCGCCGCATCCGATGCAGAAATTGTTAGTGGGTTTCAGGCCTTCGTCTTCGCGAAGAATATGAAGCCCGGTAGTGTCCTTGCCTACTCCTTGCTCCAGATTGACTGCGGCCAGTCCGCGCATCAAGCCTCCCAGTACTATCTTGTCGCCTGGTTGGGGTGTGGCCCCCGCCTCGGCAGCTAGAAAACCGACAGGGGTTCCTACGCGAACAAGATGGTTCTGACTGCCTATGGTCATGACGGTTTCGATCAGTGGACGGCCGGTCTCCATAATGCGTCCAATGAAATACAAATCTTTTACAGATAGAATGACTGTATTCTCGGGCAAGGTTCCAGGCAGTGTCTCCTGTCCCGTAACAGTCTTGATAACCATTTCATCCAACCCGTTGGGGTAGGTGGGAGAAACATGCATTACTGTGCAATTGGCAAATGCATTGGCCCGGTTGCCCTTGGCTGCTACCAGGAACATCTTGGAAGGTTCCACGATGCGCTGGATCGTCTCCAGTCCCAATTCAAGGATTTTGCGATAGTCGCGAAGCAGTGGGTCAAATATTGAAATTCCTGGTTCTGGTGGAACCGCATTGATGATCAACGTTGCGGCTCGATTCATCTTTTTGACGTTGACGCCAAGATCGCGCAGCCATTCTTTGAGAGTTGTTCCGCCTTCTGATGGTGCCTTTTTTGCGTCAGCCCTGTCTTCACCACTGACTTCGATGAGCATGGAATATGGGAGTATATCCTTGATGGTTCCTGCAAGAGGGGCATGCATGTCACCGCTGCCGTCATGATTGGCAATGGCAATTTTGGTCCCGGCCAATACCTGATCGCCTTCAGCGAGGATTGGAGTATGGCATGGGATGGGGATGCGCAGCCGGTCAGGTTTGGACCCCTTTCCGAGGGGGCCGGTCTCACCGGTGTGCAGGCTGAAACTGAACTTGGTCATATCTGTCGGTCCCTTATTTCATGTGGCATTGATAACATGCGTCGTCGCCAAACGGGCCCATACCTTGCTCTTCGTGGCAAGACATGCATTGGCCGTGGAATGCGTTTGTGGTCGTTGGAATAAGAAGATCCACCGGCTTAGTGTGACAGTCCGCACAGGATTGCGGTTCTGGTTTTTCCGCAGGAGCCTTGTCGCGGGTGTGGCAGTTGACGCACCCTTTGAGGCCTTCATCGTACATGTCTTCATGACAATCGGCGCACTTGGCGTGATTGGCTTCCTTCAGGCTTAACATGTCCTTGCTGCTTTCTTTTTTGTGGCAATCAGAACAAGCTTGCGGTTCTGGCTCGATTTCTTCGTCATGATGACAGGCTTGGCAGTCATCTTCAGCGTATTCGGTTTCGTGCTTTTCATGGGAGAATTTGGCGATGGTTGCTCCCGGATGGTGACAGGAGATGCACTGTTTCTCGTCAATTGTCTCTTGATGATCGGCCACAAATACTTCATCGAACTTTTTAACATGACAATCCGCACATGCCGGAGGCGTTTGATTGTTGCCGGATGTATGATGACATGTGGCACAATTTTGACTTTCAAGCTCAGCGTGCGTGGCATGAGTGAGAATGACTTTGCCGCCCTTGTTATCCATAAGGACACGTGTGGGCGGGGCTTCAGAATTGGCTGGAGCTAAATAGCCGACAAGTGCCGCTATTAGTAGAACCCCGGTCAATATTGTAATGGGGAGAAATCGTCTTTGCAATGAATCAACCTCTAAATTTATGTCGTATTAAAGCCTTGTAGCTGAAAATATAGGGTTAAGTCCATATCAATATTGGATTGACTGGTCGCTCAATGTCGGAGAGGTGAATTCTCTTTGTAGAAGCTCAGTAGTTTATATATTTAATGTAATAGGTACGTAGTGAAATTCGGAGGGTGTTGGTTGTGCTTTGATTTGAAGGGAATATTATTTCTTGAGAATACTATTTATAAATGTCAGTCCAAAAAATGTGATCCCGGTCCACCAGAGGAAAATGGATAGTTCAGTTGTTAAACACAGATAGGCAGTTTTTACGGCTAGTTCAAATGGAAGAGATTGGACAAGAGATGAAATGTCGATGCCCAAAAACTGTTGTGATGCATCCATGATCGTCACTGACGGCCAGGAGGCAAACAGTATCCAGGAAATGGTCTGGTACCCGAGTACGAAAAGGCACAAAATCCAGGTGATGATTCCAAGTGTTTTTAGCATGGTCGTCATATATATAATTGCTGTAAAAATATCTATGGGCTAATCTAAATCAAAATAGGGGAAATGGCCTTATGGATTTAGCCGTTGGTGATAAGATTCTTGTCGAATTTTCGACTTATGGCGATAGGTTCCTGAGCATCGTAGCCGATGTGAAGGACGATGGTCGGTTGCTTGTATATTCCCCAATGACAGATCCTGTCATCCAGCGTCTTAAAATAGATAAGAAGGCGAAAGTCTTGTATGCCCATGATGGTCGCTTCATGGGGTTTTCCACTCGCATCTTGAATGATGTTGAGGCTCCTGACACCATACTTGAGCTGGCAAAACCGAATGATTGCTATGATGCAGAAGACCGTTTTGAACCACGGTGTTCATGCCGTTTCCCGGCAACGGTTGTTGAAGGGGACAGGGCAGCCCAAGCGGTAATAGAGGATATGTCCGCAAGTTGTTCTCGAATTCGCTTCCTCAACGGAGGCCTTGTTCCATTTGTTGAGGATGTTGATCGCGAAGTGAAGCTCACTTTTCATCCATTTGACGTGAACGATGATGGCTATTCCGTTGGATGTCTTGTCAAGAATGCCTTCATGAAAGATGGTAAACGGTACGCTGTCCTTGAATTTAACAGAGATGAAAAAGATGCTCGAAAGCGCATCTCAAATTTTATAGAAGCGCAAGTTTGCTGCGGAATTCCCAGGCTTTAATCTAGTTGCTTTTTCAATTATCCCGACTTCGATGTTGATCGCATTGTCCTCATGAAACAGCATGTTTTCATGAGGGATTGTGTACTATCGTAGATGGAAATGCTTGGCTATAAGAAGGGGATTGTTAGCATTTTGGATAAACGGACAAAAGATCTTTCCCTGAAGATATTCAGTCCAATTTTCATATCATCATGTCCCATTTCTGGCTGAGCCTTGTATGTCCCGAACAACCTATCCCACCATGGAAAGTTGAAACCGTAATTTGTGTTGGCTTCACTCATATCCGTTGAATGATGTACCCGGTGCATGTCAGGTGTGACGACAAGGAGTCTTAGGACCGAATCCGTAGGGATCGGCAGGCGGACATTTGCGTGGTTGAACAGGGCACAGCCGTTGAGTAAGATCTCGAAGACGATCACGCCCATAACCGGGGGGCCAAGCAGGATGATCGCGGCAAGTTTGATAATCATGGATATGGCGATTTCAATGGGGTGAAATCGGATGCCGGTGCTGGCGTCGATGTCGGTGTCTGCGTGGTGCATGCGATGTATTCGCCACAGTAGTTGCTGTTTGTGAAACACCACATGTTGCCAGTATATTATCATATCAAGAATGAGCACGCTGATCGGTAGTGCCAACCAGCCTGGAATCGAGATGAGATTAAATAACCCGAGGCCGTTTTCTATGCAATATATTGCCAGCGCGGTCGGGATGATCGGGGTCAACAAACGGATTAGCAAGGTGGAAAGGACAGATACGGAGACGTTGGAAAACCATCTGTGCATCTTGCGCGCTGTGAGGATTCGCCGGGGCCATAGAGTTTCCACTGCCCCCATGGCAATGAGCATGGCAAGGAATGAACCTATACGGATGATGGCTTCCGAGGTCATTGAAACTCCCGTGAGAATTGGCTACGGGTCGATATCCTTGGCGGATTCCTTGGCACCTTCGGCAATTGGGCGAGGGCGGGCGATTGCGCCTTTGGTCGGAGTCCAGGGCTTGCCGTGAATTCGCTGATAAAGCTTGTTGGCTTCCCTGAATTCCGGATTCATCTTCAGCGACATGTCAACTTCGACGGAAGCATCTTCCAGTTTGCCCATGAAGTATAGTGCTTTGGCCATGTTGAAATAAATATTCTCGTCGTTTGGCGTTAGCTCTAAAGCCTGTCTGTAAGCATGGATGGCACCGGGATAGTCCCCTTGCTTGCGGAGATTGACTCCAAGGGTGTTGAATGGGTTGGGCGTGTCCGCTTCGTATTTCAGAATCTCGATGAATATGGTTTTGGTCTCTTCCAGGCGATCGAACTGTGCGTGAACATCGGCGGCTTGCTTGAGAAATTTTTTGCAAGCTTCCATATCGCCCTTGCCCTTGTAAGCATCTGCCAGTCCTTTGTAAGCCTCAGCGAACAGATCATTGATCTTGACGGCCTTTTTGTATGATACGATGGCCTTGCCGTATTTGCTTTGAACCATGAATTGGCAGCCCATGTCGTAATATTTTTGGGCTTCGTCCTGATAGGAAATGAGTTCTTCGAATGCTTCGATGGCTTCATCGAAGTCGCCTCGTTCGACCATGTCTTTGGCTTCCTGGAGTTCCATTTCTTCGATTTCAGGATAACTGTCTAACTGGTTTGCGAGGATGAGGTATTTCTCGAAAGTATCGAGAGAGTATGGTCTGAGGATGTAACCAATGCAACCGGCAGCAATGGAATCAAGCACGTGGTCTTTTCTGTTTTCCAAAGTGACCATTATGATTGGCAGGGGTCTGCCGCTCATGTTTTTGCGGACGATTTGAGCGAATTTGATGCCGCTCATGTCGTCGAGGGAAGAGTCGCAGAAAACCAGATCAACGTTGTTCTCGGCTAGGTAGTCAATGGCATCAACGCCTGCGCTGAAAGATTTTACATCAAGCGGACCGAAGGTGTTGATGGTCGCAAGGTCTCGCTTGGCGTGCACCTCAACGTTGGTCAGGATGACGATGTTCTTGTATACGCCGTATGCTTTGCTGTCTGTTTTCTGAGCCATAACTATTGTTTTTTCTCCCTTGAATATTCTGTCTAATACCTAGGATTAATTATATCAAGGGGCTGAGTGAGTTTTATAATGCATGAACTTAAGGACCTTTTCTTCAAGACTCTGTATTTTATCATCTTTTGGCAAAATAGAAAAAGCTTGTTCGACGAGTCCGCTTTGGGCAAACAGTTGGACTGAGGTTCGGAAGCCAAGATTGAAAAGCCAACCGGTGATTAGAAGTATGAAATCGTTGGTATATCGCATCAAGTGGTAGTCGCATGATCTGCCTGATAATACGGTGTCAAACACAACTTGAGAATATTTATGAGGGCGGTCTTCAAGGCTGTGAATGACAACTGGCTTGGAGTCGGAATTGTCTCCAAGGTGATCGAGTATGATTGAGTAAATATCCAGTTTGTCTGCATCGCGAACAGTATTGGCCATTGCAGTTAGTGAGGCGGGTGTCTCCGAGCGAATCTCCTTGACGTTATGCAAAGCAACTGTTGTACGGATTGCTCTCCAATCTTTGTCAGTCAACCCCTTGGGGAGATCAATTTTTCTCAATGTGAGTACGCCAAGACGTCCGTGATTGGTTGAATCAACGTCTTTGAAAGTCCCGTATTCAGTATATTGGGGAAAACGGCCTATGTCGTGATAGAGAGCTGCGAGAGACGTCAGTGTGGCTGTGTGTCCAGTGACATTTTCACCTTCTAGAATCGCACGAGCATTATCAAGCACTCGCAAGGAATGATCGATTTTCAATTGGATATGGTAGTCATGTTCCTGATCGCCGGTCAGGTGGCTTGATGCATAGGCCGTGAAGGTTTCAATGTGGCGGGATAAGGGCATTTTTAGTCCTCTATGCCTTTCATCCTTATTTTGTGTTCATTTTCAGTGATTTCATTTTTTGCAAGCAAGTTATCAAGTACGGCTCGTTCTTTAACCCGTTGTTCTTCCGCTTCACGGTCCATCTCTTCATCTCTGAAGTATCCGTTCGGGCCAAACATGACTCTTAAGAAGAGAACAATAAGGCCGAAAATCATCATCACGAATAGCAAGCGAGCGACAGAGGGAAGTAAGGTTTCTCCGTAACCGGCATTGAATGGCCATGCGCGCCATTCCGGGCCGTCCAAAAAATCAAAGAAACCGGAGAGAAGCGCAGGTAAATTTAATATAGTCATTTTTATGTCCTCCAAAAGTGGTCAGAGCGTGACCAGTGGTCTTTCCTACGTACCAAATGGAGTGCTGGCAAGAGGTTTGGGGTAGGCTATTAAATAATGATTATCATACGATTGTATTCAGTTGGTTTAGCGACTATGTTGTGCGTTGATATTCGCAATTGGATGATGTAGGAGTGCTTTGGATTATATTGGAGGAACCATGCGTATCTTGATTGTTGAAGATGAATTCACCAGCCGCAAATTGTTGACAGCTCTCCTTTCCGACCATGGTCAGTGCGATACTGCATCTGATGGAGTTGAATGTGTTGATACATTCAGGAAAGCTCTCGATGAGGGGCGTCCTTATGATCTGGTGTGCATGGATATCATGATGCCCAATAAAGATGGGCATCAGGCCTTAAAGGAAATCCGTGGCATTGAGCAGGAGCTTGGTGTGAAACCTTCTGACGAGACTAAAGTTATCATGGTTACGGCTCTCAATGATCCCAAGACCGTGGTCAAGGCCTATTATAAAGGTGGGGCTGCAGCATATCTTCCCAAGCCCATTGAGGTAGAAAGCCTTTATGCCATTTTGCGCGATCTGGCACTTATCGATTAATAACCTCGTACGATTCAGCTTTACGAAATACACATGAAAATATCTTCTTCCCTGAGAATAGTTTCCTCCGGTTGGCTTGGCTCCAAGGGCCCATCTTTCTTCGCAGCTCTTATTTTTTTCATGCTCTATACGGTCCCAGCTCTTGCTAGTCAGGAAGCTCCTCCAAGTCGTTCAGGCAGTGTGCTCAACATTCTGCTTCTTGGATGTATCGCGTACTTTCTTGTTCGCTCCTTCCGGCGTCGTTCGGGTGATGATGAAAAAACGCGACCTGGTAACTGGTCCAGTCGGAAACCCGATGAGGGAGATGAAGCCGATAAAGGTGGTCGTCTTGTTAAGCCGATGGACAGGCACGAAGCAGCTCGACAGGCATGGGGTGCTTTGAGCTCTGAGACGAATGCATCTGTTGCCGAGCAGCATAAGGTTGTCCAGGCAGATGGTTTTGATGAGGTCGAATTTCTGGAAGGAGCAAAGCTCTTTTTCTCGCGTTTTCAGCAGGCTCTTGATTCCCGAGAGCTTCAGGATCTCAAGAATTTTATGTCTGAAGATGTTTATTCCGATGCCGTGGCTGAAGCCCAGCGCAATCCCATGCAAGCCGGTACTGAAGTGTTGTCACTAAATGCCAGGCTTATGGAGATGAAAACGGAGGGCGGACGTACTTGCACCACTGTTTTTTATGACGCGCAACTTCGCAAGGGAGCGGCTGGAGAGCAACCAGCACTCGTCCGGTCCGTGTGGGAATTCTCACGCGACGATTTGGTTGAAAATGCACTTTGGATTCTTGAAAAAATCAATAAAGTAGATCAATAGCCCTGAGGGAAGGGCTTTCCATATCGGAGGATACAGTGGCGGTTAAAGATCATGATCTGGACCAGCCCATAAGCGTGCTTATCGATATCGCCATCAAGAAATTCGGTGATGTCGAGTTTGAGAAAGTCGTTGTGGGTGATGTGTCTCTTGAGGTGCTGCAAATCAAGAATATGCAGCAATACATCGATAAGTTGATGGATAAAACCCGGTCCGGGAAGAAAATATCGCTTCCGCTCTGGGCCAAGGTATGGCCTTCTAGTTTGATACTTGGCTATACGTTGACGAAGTTTCCTCTCACAAAAGGTAGCAAGATTTTGGAAGTCGGTGCTGGTAGCGCGGTCAATGGTCTTGTCCTGGCTAAGCGCGGATTTGATGTGACTATCACCGATATAGATCCGGATGCGCTGCTTTTCAGCAAAATAAATGCATTGAAAAATAATCTTGCCGACTCCATTGCCATCAGTCGTACCGACTTTACTAGTGACAGCCTGGACTGCTGTTTCAAGTACATAGTTGGATGTGAAGTGCTCTACGATGAAATTGGATTCGCTTCGCTGGCTGATTTTCTGGCTGATCATCTTGCTGAAGAGGATTCAGCTGAGATTATTCTCGCTATCGATCAGAAGCGTCAGGCTCGCAAGTTCTTCGAGTTGGCAAATGAACAGTTCGCAATGATGAAATCCAGTGCCAAGTATACTGATAAAGAGACAGGCGATGAGAATATCATCAACCTGTTTCGCCTCAAGAGGAAGAATCCGTGATCAAACTCAAGGATTGTTTAAAGGAATATACCACAGATCAGGACAAGGCTTGCAGCCCTGTTGATACCGTCAATCGAGTCAAGGGACTTCTGGCCGAGAAATGCGATGGAGTACTGGCTGAAACCGACCGTGTGGATACCGGGCGACTTGGTATTCCCGTCTTCGTAAGCAAATGCGGCCCTGAGGCACGCAAGGTGATGCCTACCAGAAAACAGATGGGCAAGGGCGCATCTCCAGAGCAGGCTGAAGCTTCCGCGCTTATGGAGCTGGTGGAACGTTTTTCATATTTCAGCTTCTGGTCAGAGTCAAAGAACTTCACCGAACTGACATGGTCTGAAGCGCAGGAAAAATGGCCCGGCAAAGTGATGGACATCAAGAAGATCGTCTGCTCGGTGGATGAAGAAATCTCTGATGAAAAAGCCGTTCAGCTTATGGATCTGAACCGTTGGCGTTTCCATCCAGCGTTGAATGTCGGTACTGGAGAACATGAGTATGTTCCTCTGGACTGGTATAAGAAGCTTAATGAATTTAACGGCTCCTCTGCCGGAAATACTTTTGAAGAGTCTATTTCCCAAGGTGGCTGCGAATTGGTTGAGAGGCATGTCTGCGCCGTCATAGATCGTACCCGTCAGATCGTGCCGACTATTGACTTGAAATCTTCGGACGATGCGATTTTGAATCGTCTTGTCGAGTGTTTTGAGAAAAACGGAATAACACTTATCCTGAAAGATTTTACAATGGGGTATCCGGTGCCAACCGTAGCCGCCATTGCCTGGGACAAGAAGACGTTTCCGGCCTTGAGTGAGATAGTATTTACTGCGGGCACAGCAGCTTCACCTGCAAAGGCCGCTATTCGTGCCGTTACAGAAGTCGCTCAGTTGGCTGGTGACTTTGAAACCAGTCGCGTTTACGAGGCTTCAGGTCTTCCCAAATTCACTGATTTGAAGCAGGTTAAATGGCTTGAAGAGGGGCCGGTTGTCGCACTTGATTCGCTGCCATCAGTTGAGCACGACAATATATATAATGAATTGATGGCTCTCGCCAAAGGATTGGATGAAAAGGATACACCACTATACTCAGTGGATATTCGACATCCTGACCTTATGGTGACTTCAAACTACAACTTCGTTCCCGGTTTTGATTTTCGCGAACGCACTCCCAACAGGAGCATCGGTTTGTTTGTAGGCCGTATCCTTGCGGAAGACGCTGAGTTTGATGAGGCCTTGGAAGGACTTGAAGTAATCGAAGATATATATCCCGGTGCTTACTTTTTGTCGTTCTTCAAAGGGTTACTGGCTTTACGCATGGGCGATCCTGGTTATGCCGCTAGTCAATTCGCTGAAGCTGAACCTTTACAACCTGCCAACGAGGAGCGCGCTCTGGCTGCATTTTATCAAGCCTACGCCTTGTCTCAGGAAGAGAATTGGAAAGAGACAATTACTCACCTTGATCGCGCTATTGATCTGGATCAGGAGTGCAAAGAGTTTTTCAATCTTCGAGGCGTTGCCTTCTTCAAAGCTGGGAGTTACGAAAAAGCCGCCAAGGATTTCCAGGCATCACTGGATATTGATAGTGGTTCGCCGCATGATCTGGCGAATCTGGGGCTTTGTCATAAGTTCATGGGGAACACGGAAGAGGCTCTCGATTATCTCGGAGCTGCCCTCAAGATGGACCCAAGCTTGGAATACGCTCAGACTCATTTTGACGAACTAAAGGAATCTTAGGGTGTTAAGATCGTTTTTTATACATGATAATTGTTGAATTGAAATGCGCTCGACGCTTGACAAAAGCGGGGGGGTGGACGTAATGTCCCTCCACGGTTTTCGAGCCGTATATAGAAATGGTTTCAAGCAGCGGATCGCTGTTTAAATGGATAAGGTTGTCTCGGATAGTTCCGAGGCCACATCATGACAAACATCCACTTAGGAGGATACAATGGCAGTAGTTGAATTCCAGGGCGAATCTTTTGAGGTTGACGAAGACGGTTTCCTGCAGAAATTTGAAGACTGGACACCATCTTGGGTTGATTTCGTAAAAGAGTCCGAAGGTATCAAAGATATCACCGACGATCACCAGAAAGTTATCGACTTCCTGCAGGATTACTACAAGAAGAACGGTATCGCACCCATGGTCCGCATCCTCTCCAAGGTCACTGGCTTCAAGCTGAAGCAGATCTACGAGCTGTTCCCGTCCGGACCTGGCAAGGGAGCCTGTAAGATGGCTGGCCTGCCCAAGCCCACTGGCTGCGTATAGTTCGCGACCTAAGCTTGATTATCAAAGGCGAGTGTTTCGGCACTCGCCTTTTTCGTTTGACTCTGTTTGATTGCTTCATTGTTGCAAGTCAAATACGGCACTTGTATCGAGAGTTGCTTTGCTATTGACTGTCTTTTCCGTCTCGCATCAAGCTGATTGAGCATCTTGGAAATTTGATGCTTGAAGAGATGCTTTTTCGTGAGTAGGCTGGGTCTTGTTCAATCTCTGGGAAAAGCCTTGATTTTTTGCTTGCCAAGCGATGTCTCGCCGAGTATAAGACCGAGTTCCACGTAAAAAGAATGACAGGAGATCGTCATGAAACAAGATATTCATCCCAAGACTTTTAAGGCCAAAATTCGTTGCCACTGCGGTTACGAGTCCGAACTGATGACCACTAAGGGCGAAGAGCTCGAGGTCGAAATCTGTTCCAACTGCCACCCTTTCTATACTGGCAAGCAGCGTCTGATTGACACCGCTGGTCGTATCGATCGCTTCCGCAAGAAGTATGGAAATCTCGATAGCTTGAAGCAAGCTTCAAAGTAGCTATTTCTCGGCGTAAGCCGCGATTTTATGCCTTCGTAGGGGTAGTCCCCCGCGGAGGCATATTGTTTTTTTAGCGAGCTTTACAATCCCGTTGGAATCCTTAATTCTGTGTCCAGCGGGAAGCGGCGATCATTTCGTCGCAATCAGTAGAAGCTGCATGACTCATACTTTGCATGTCGGAGGGTAATAGCTTGAATCTGCGAGGACTTTTGATGATGGCCGCACCACAGGCTGTCGGCGGCCAGGCCGTGATCGAAGGCGTCATGATGCGCGCCAAGGACAAGCTTGCCATTGCCATTCGCAGACCCGACGGTGAGATTGTAACCGAGGTTCGTCCTTGGTTCACTCTTGTTCGACACCCTTGGCTAAAAAAACCGTTTCTTCGCGGATTTCCAGTTCTCATGGAAACCATGGTCAATGGTATCAAAGCTCTCAATTATTCTGCTATGCAGGCTGCTGACGATGAAGAGGAAGATGGTGGTGAATTAACTACCTGGCACTTGGTTCTGACCATGGTGTTGGCCCTTGGTGCAGCTCTCGGACTTTTTGTCGTATTACCGCATTTCCTGTCGGTAGGTATGGAGCAATTGGGCTGGGCGGGTGACGTTGATTCATTGAGTTTCCACGCATGGGACGGCCTCATCAAGATGGTCGTTTTTGTGGCGTATATTCTAGCCATTTCATTGATTCCTGATATTCGCCGTGTATTTCAATATCACGGTGCAGAGCATAAGGTCATCTGGACTTGGGAAGAAGGCAAGGATCTTTCGCCTGATTCCACTCGTTTTTACAGTCGCTTGCATCCTCGTTGCGGCACTGCTTTCCTGCTCTTTGTTTTGGCAGTGTCCATCTTGCTTTATGCCGTGCTTGTTCCGTATCTGCTCACTTTCTATTCTCCCGAAAATTTCATTGTTAAACATTTGTATATCGTTGGCATGAAGCTTTTTCTTATGATCCCCGTTAGTTGTGTGGCTTATGAGATGATCAAGTTTGCAGGAAAGTACAACAAGAGCGTTTTGTGTAAGCTCATGTGCTGGCCTGGTCTGATGATGCAGATGTTGACTACCAAGGAACCCGACGACATGCAGATCGAAGTGGCTATCGCTGCTTTGCGGTGCGCTGTTAACGCTGAGGAGTGCTAATCATGTTTGGCAAGCTGGAAGAGATTGAAGTCAAGTACGAGGAGCTGGAGCAGGAACTTGCCCAGCCCGAGATTTTCAATGACCAGGAGCGCTACAAGAAGGTCTCCAAAGCTCACGCCGACCTTCGTGATGTGGTCAATATCTTTCGCGAGTATAAGCAGTTCTCTCAGGATCTGGAAGATAATCGTGAAATGGTCAATGATTCCGATCCTGACATCCAGGAAATGGCAAAAGCTGAGATCGCTGAGATTGAAGCTCAGTTGCCTGAACTGGAAGAGCGTCTCAAAGTCCTGTTGCTTCCCAAAGACCCCATGGATGAAAAGAATATTCTTCTTGAAATCCGGGCTGGCACCGGCGGAGACGAAGCTGCGCTTTTCGCCGCTGATCTTTATCGAATGTATACTCGTTATGCTGAGACGAATAAATGGAAAGTGGAGGAGATTAGCTCCAACACCACTGGTTCCGGCGGTGTCAAGGAAGTCATTGCTTCTATCGCTGGCGAAAAGGTTTACAGCAAGCTTAAATACGAGTCTGGCACCCATCGTGTGCAGCGCGTTCCCGCTACTGAATCTCAGGGGCGTATTCATACTTCCGCAGTCACCGTAGCCATCATGGCTGAGGCTGAGGAGGTGGATGTTGAAATCCGCAATGAAGATATCCGTGTCGATGTCTTTCGCGCTTCCGGTCCTGGCGGCCAGTCGGTCAATACCACTGATTCGGCCATTCGTATTACCCACGACCCGACCGGTTTGGTTGTAATCTGTCAGGATGAAAAGTCGCAGCACAAGAACAAGGCCAAAGCCATGAAGGTCTTGCGCTCCCGCCTTTTGCAGCATGAGCAGGAAAAGGCCAAAGCTGAGGAAGATGCCACACGTCGTAGCCAGATTGGTTCTGGAGACCGTTCAGAGCGCATTCGTACCTACAATTACCCGCAGGGACGTGTGTCCGACCATCGCATCAACCTGACGCTTCACAAACTGCCGCAGATCATGGAAGGAGAACTCGAAGAGTTAGCCGATGCATTGATCAGTCATTATCAGGCAGAGGCAATGAAGCGGCAGGGTGATTAACGCCACCTCAGGGGAACCGTTATGGCCCCCACTGTCAGAGATATCCTTCAAGAAAGTGAAGCCCGTCTTCAAGGCGTGGATTCTCCTCGTTTAAGTGCTGAGTTGTTACTGGCGGAAGTCGTCGGGTGCTCGCGCTTATCCCTTATTGTTGATCGTAATCGCCAACTTTCCTCCGTTGAACTCGATCGAGTTCGGGAACTTGTTTCTCGTCGTGTAAAGGGGGAACCCATTGCCTATATTCTCGGCGTGAAAGAGTTTTATGGAATTGACTTTCATGTTACGTCCGATGTCCTCATTCCTCGTCCAGAAACAGAACATATTATTGAAGAAGTAGAAAAACTTTACGCCAAGGATATGCCGTTCCATTTTGCAGACCTAGGGACAGGTTCAGGAATATTGGGGGTGACCATTGCCGTTTTGTTTCACAAGTCAATAGGTGTGAGTGTTGATATCAGTGCTGAAGCTTTGAGCGTTGCATCAGGCAATGCTCAACAGCATAAGGTAGCTGACAGGCTGGATTTTATACAAGGTGATTTTACTACCTCTCTTTTTAACGATTCCGAGTTTGATCTTATAGTTTCCAACCCGCCATATGTTACAGAGAATGAGTTTGAAGCGGCCAGCCATGAGGTTACTAGCTTTGAACCTGTTGGCGCTTTGGTGAGCGGAGTTGATGGTTTGGATCATGTCAGGGCAATGTTGGAGCACGTAAGTCGTGCTTTGAAGCCAGGCGGTGTTTTTTTGATGGAGATCGGATGTGGGCAGGGGAGAGGTGTGAAAAAAATAATGTCCGATCAGTTCTCGGAATTTAGGGAAGTTACAGTAAAAAAAGACCTTTCCGGGCATGATCGTGTAGTTTTTGCGCAAAAATTATAATCGCAAAAAAACAACAGTTTTAGAGAATTGTTGTTGTAAAAATACAATTACTTGCGTGAATGCAACACATCTCTAGAAAAAGTCTTATCGGTAAACCCCTTACATTTTAATTAGTTACGATAGTATGTCCTGGTGGCACCATTTTTGCTTAAGTAAAATTGGTTTTAAACCGGAGGATTCATGCTACAGACTACAATACATAAATCAGTGCGTTGCACAGGAATCGGACTCCACAGCGGTAAGCAGGTGGAACTTGTTCTTCGTCCAGCTGCTGAGGATACCGGAATCCTTTTTTCGCTTCGCAATGGTTCCGGGTCCACATTCCTGACCCCTGCTCCCTCTCTGGTTGTTGATACTGGCCTTGCTACCGTACTTGGTGATGGGCGCGAGACCGTGGCAACTGTCGAGCATTTGCTTGCGGCAGTCAGCGGTATGGGTATCGATAACATTCACATCGAGGTGACGGGCAAGGAACTGCCTATTATGGATGGTAGTGCCGCTTCCTTTGTCTATCTGCTCAAGCAGGCTGGCATCCGCAAGCAGGAAAAGCCCCGTCAGGTCATGGCAGTCAAGAAGACCGTCGAATTTGAAGAGGATGGCAAGTTTATCAAGGCTCGCCCCCATGATGGCTTCCGTGTTGATTATACCATTGAATTTGCCCATCCGCTCATTGGCAGGCAGACGATGGAACTAGAAATTACTCCTGAGAATTTCACCAAGGAAATTGCCAAGGCACGTACTTTTGGCTTCCTCAAGGAAGTCGACTATCTGCATGCTAACGGGTTGGCACTCGGTGGTTCTTTGGATAACGCCATCGTTTTAGATGAATATGGCGTTCTTAATGCTGAAGGCCTTCGTTTCAAGGATGAATTTGTTAGGCACAAGTTGCTTGACTTTGTTGGAGATATGGCAGTCTTTGGTGCTCCAATTCAGGGACATTTTGAAGTTTTCGCCTCCGGCCATGCCCTGAACAATGCGTTTCTGCGCCACTTGGATGAAAACAGTGAAATTTATCTTGAAGCAAAGACTTTGCTTTTGCCGGAAGTTTCCACGGATACAGTCCGAGAAGGGCGGTTACAACCTGCTACAGCAGTTATGTAATTCTCCAAATTATAGAGTAAATGAAAAACCCGCCATGAGGCGGGTTTTTTTTTAGTTAGTGCGAAACACCAGTTCGGTTAGAATGCCACCATGTGCACTTTGTGGAAGCTTTGCAATTCCAAGACATTCAGTCTCAGCAGTCAATTCTGAATATTGGCGAGTGTTAAGATACTTCAAAAGAGCTTTTCCGTGCTTAAGATGCTGCAGTTTCAATTTGTATCCGGCTTTTGTTTTCTTATAAAGAAATTCAGCTCGGACCATACCCCAACTTGTGTGTTCAAATTCGATGATTGTTTCAATAAGTGGATTATTCTCATGTGATGAAAAGCTGCGCACAAAAGTTGCCTGTCGGCGACTTTCCGGAACGAGCCAAGGCTGATACAGAATACGCCCCGTGTTGTTTGCCTGAAGCTGAGTGGATATGGTTCGAGCGCAATCCGTTGCGTCTTTGAATGCTGTGTGGAGTGAGGTGTCTTTGGCTAATAATTCAAGAAAATGACTTAATCTGGCTATTGGATTAGCTGAACTCAGCGAGTCTTGTACTGTTTTGAATTTGTTTTCGAAAAGTATTCTGGAGGTGTCAAATGCACTGGCCATGCCTATAGTGTTGGCACTGACAGAATTGAGTTCAAATACTTCTTTCAGGATAATGTTCGGAACGAGTTGCTTGACGATGAATGTAAGCTGAGTGCCTTCCGGGTGCTTAGATTGTAATTGCGCCAGGAGATTGTCGCCGCCAATGGAAACCCAGGCCATTTCATCCGAGACATGTTTTATGAGTTTCCCTTTTACTTTCTGCCCCAGTCTATGCTTTTGCCTGAATGAGTCGGAGCGGCTTTCCCCTCCTCCAAAATTACCGAAACCTGATCCAGAACTACGGATACGCATGACCTTTCCTCTCGTCAGGACTGATCTATGATAAGATCTATTTCTTCAAGGCTCAAACCAGATGATTTGGCTAATTGGACCGGAGACTTACCTGCGCGGTGTCCTTTAATGATGATTTCTTTCATGAACTGAGGGGACTTGCAATATTCGCTGGCAAGATCGACCAGTTTTTTCAATTTAGTGGACTTGTTTTCAAGTTCCTGATTAAGGGCTACCAGTTCTTGTTGTCGCTGTTCAAATGTTGCGACTAGTTCGTTTTCCAATTGTGTATTGAATTGAAGGCGCTTGAGAAAATCACCTTGGTTCGCCTGGAGGCTAGATAGTAGTGTTTCAGATTTTTTCAGGCGAAGGAAGAAAAGTATGACGATAACAAGCAGCACAACTTCGCTGACAGTGAAGAGGATGATAAGTAGGTTGGACATTCAGTCTTCCTCGTTTGTTAGTCTGTAGGTGATACAATGGGTGAGTGGTACATGAATAGAGAGTATCAAATCTTGACGTTAACGATGTTACCAGACCAGGGGGACGCGTTGGAAGAACCTGTTTCTGGGGAATCGTCCTCGTTCTCTTTTTTCTTTCTTTCAGAAGCAGCCTGTTGCTGTTCTTTTTTCTGACCGTCTCGATCAACAGGATCTGTTTTTTCCTTTTTTTCAACCTGCTGAACTTTGCCCTCATTTTTTCTAATCTGTTCAGTAATAAGTGGTCCAAAGAGGAGCTTTTGGATTTCAGGTTTTGCTTTTTCCGCATGGGCAATCTTCTGCACAAATGGCAGTTGTGATATGAGGATCGGAAGATCCAGCGGCGTAGAGCTCATGGCTTACCTCACAAGGTATTGCTCGAATAGAAGGGTCTCGAACTGGCCAAATCCCATATATTGGTTGATAATAGCCAACAATTCCTTCTTTAACTTGTCGCTATTCTCTTTATCGGACAAAAACTGTAAATCCTTATTCTTCAGATAGTAGTATAAGGCGTTGCGGACCGCGTATGTCTCCTGTTTGAATTGCCTGGCGAGTCCGTCTTCAGGGGTGCTAACCACCACACGTACTTCCAAAAATCGAATTTGGCCATCCGCATCCTTTTGTTCAATGAGGAAGGGGTCAAGCCTAATCAGAATCTCAGGGATTTCCTCAACTGCCCCAGGAACTTTTTCCTCTGGTTTAACTTCTTCTACAGGTGGCGGGGGCGGTGGTGGAGCATCGGGTTCGCGTATGAGTAGGATGAAAATGATTACAATAAGAAAAGCAATGACACCCAAGCTAATCAAAAACAGTTTGTTTTTGAAAAGAGCCGAGAAGTCGAATGATGATGATTCTTCCTCTGGCTCCTGAACAAGAGGCGTCTCATCTTCTTCGAAGGTTACCTCTTCCTCTTCTTCCTCATCTTCAAGAAATGGAGCATCATCAAGGTCGAGATCGACCTTTTGTGTGGCCCTACTCGCTTCACTGTCGTCGAGCTGTGCCTTAGGCTGTTCCTCAGACGATAAGTCATCCGTAACGCCTTCGGTTACATCTTCGGCATCGTCTGGGACAAGCAAGACCATGATATACGTCTAACCGACTATTGGAAGATTTTGTCGATCTTCTGGCCCAGTGTTTCGGGGGTGAACGGCTTGACGATGTAGTTGGACACTTTTGCCTGGACAGCCTCAATGATATTTTCCTGCTGCGCTTCAGCGGTAACCATCAAGAAGGGCAGGTCTGCATATTCTTCGCTTCCGCGTACCTTGCGGAGTAGTTCAATACCGGACATGATCGGCATATTCCAGTCGGAGACGATGAATTCGATGTTGTCCTTGTTGAGAACTTCCCAGGCGGTTGAACCATCATCTGCTTCGACAATATTGGTGAAACCAAGCTGGCGAAGGATGTTTTTTATTATCTTGCGCATGGTGGAAAAGTCGTCAACAACCAAAACACGCATACTTTTATCGTAATCCATGTGTGTCTCCTTTATTCTGTTCTACTCGCTTTCATAGCGAGCCCTGAACGTTTTTCTTAATTTTATCAATGCTTGGGAATGGAGTTGAGAGACGCGGCCTTCGGTAATGTCCATTACCTCGGCAGTCTCCTTCATATTTAACTCCTCGCCATAATATAAAGCTATGACTAATTTTTCTCGCGGCGTCAATTCCTCAATGAGATTGGCTACTTTGTCTACTATTTCCTGAAAGGCTGTGGACTGGAATGGCTCGTCGTCGGACATGTTTTTTCGACCAACGAGGTTCTCGTGAAAACTGTCCAGACTCAGGCATATCTGATTGTTCAACGCTTCAAGTCCTTGCTGGACTTCTTTCTCGGACATGCCTGTGTGATCTTGTAATTGTTCGCTTGTTGCGGGGGAGCCGGTCTCATGCTCTATCTGCCGCATGGCGTCCTCAAGCACTTTGACTTTTTGCCTTAGCCCTCTGGAAAACCAATCCATGCGCCGCAACTCGTCGAGCATGGCACCTTTAATCCGGTTTTCGGAATAAGTATCGAACTTTATTCCACGTTCCGGGTTGAATTTCCCAAGTGCATCCAATAGCCCAAGACTGCCTGCGCTGATGAGCTCGTTGAGCTCAACGCTTTGAGGCAGCTTCGATTTGAGCCGCAAGGCTAGAATCCGGATTTTCGGCGCGTAAAAACGAACTATGTTCTCACGATCTCTCGGTGAGAATTCGTCCCAACTTTTTACGCCCTTTTCCAGTTCACGCCACGGATCGCTCTTGGAAGAGGAGTTTTTTCCAGAAGAATTTAATATTGCCATCGGTGTTGGGTGTTACCTGCCATGCGTTGATTTTCTGTGCAGTCTGGCGAACAGCCGTGCTCGCCGGAGTCTTTGGAAATTTATGGCAAAACGGTGTCTGGGCAATAACCGAATTACGAACATTGGGATCGAAAGGTATGAAGCCCACAAGATCAAGCGAAATGCCGTCTAGGAAATGATCGCAGGCATTGAGTAGTTTGATGTAGACGTCTTTGGCTGTCTTTTGATCTTCGACCATGTTTACCAATACGCGGAATCGTTCGACCCCGTGCTGCAGTTTGAGCACCTTTATGAGCGCATAGGCGTCGGTCAATGAAGTCGGTTCTGGTGTGATGACCAGTAGCCGTTCCTGAACAGCCAGATTGAAATAGAGCACATTGTCGTTAATTCCTGCTCCGGTGTCCACGATAAGGTAGTCGACGTTGTCCTCAAGTGAGTCCATGGCATCCAGAAGGTCAAGTTTTTGACCTCGGTCCAGGTTGACCATGTCGCTTACGCCGGAAGAGGCGGGTAATATCTTGAAGCCATAAGGGGTATCGAACAAGATGTTGTCCAGTGTCACATCCTCATGAAACAGGTGGAAAAGGTTGTGTTCGGGCGCAAGGCCAAGGATGACGTCCACATTGGCCAGACCAAGGTCGGCATCAAGTAGGACGACGTTTTTGCCTGCCGCACTCAAGGAGTAGGCCAGGTTGACGGACATATTGGTTTTCCCGACTCCACCTTTGCCGGAGGTCACGGAAAGAACCAGGGGTAAATTGGAACTCATGGCGTTTAGTTTTCTCCTTAAGGTTGAATGTCGCCGCCGGGCAATTTGCGCATGAACAAAAGCCGCCAGATCATTTCATTGGTGGCTGGAGCGATGCTGTTTTTTAAGCCGGAACCGTACGAAAGTGCGGAAACCGGCAGCCCGCTGGCGAACGCCATGTTCAACATTGCACCAAATGTACAGGCTTCGTCGAGTTTCGTCCAGATAACGCTTGCAAGTTGTTCACTTTTATATTTCTCGATGAAACGTTCGAATTGAGCTGAGCTGTAGTAAGGGTTCAGGACCAAGTGAATTGACATATCCTGACACTTGTTCATTCCGTAAAGGATGATCCATTCTTCAAGCATTGTCTTGCCGGGAAGACCTGGTAAGTCAACGAGAATCAAATCGAATTGGTTGGATTCATTCTGTAAAATTGCGAAATCGTCCTTGGTAACAATCTCCCTGAAAGCAAGTCCTGAAAGTTCGGCGTAATGCTTGAGCACTAAACGTCCTTTGCCCCGCCCACTGTCTGCCGTAGCGAGACATATCCGCGCTTTGGGATTTGCTTTCTTTTCTTTGAGGGCCAACCGGACCAGACTGGCTGTTTTTCCTGCGCCGCCGGGACCGGCAAATGCGTGAAATTTACCTGTCCAGTTTTTAGAATCAAAAGGGACAGCATTTACCATGTGATCAAGAACTGTGATTATGGAACAATTCTTGTCCTCACGGAGTTCACAGTAAATCTTGGCGAGAACATTTTCGTCCACGTCTTCTCGCTCCAGATATTCCATGGCGAGTTTTTGTTTGGGTGTAAGCAGATTCAAGTCAATCTGGGGCTTCATGAGGGCCATTATCTGGCCTTTGATTTGACTCCATTCACGCTGCCAGCCAACGCTGTTTTGCAGAGCGTCTTCCACAACGTCTTCTTTGGAAGATCGATTGAGTGTTGCCGGCGCTGCATCGACTGCAGCAACAATTTCGCAACACTTGCAGCCGTTTTCAGTCACTGTTTTGTTTGACAGGATGACGGCTTCATCTCCCAGGTCGGCCTTGACTTTTGCGAATGCCGCAGTGGAGTTGGGGGCCTTGAACGTCTTCATTCTCATAATGTGATCCTACAGTTCCACGGTTGCAGCGGATTGAATTTTGACATCAGCGGGGATTTCGGCCTGCGATATAACCGGCAGGGTTGGGATGAACCGAGTTAACAGTTGAGCTAGTTGGGATCTGATCTGAGGACTCACCAGTAGGATGGGTTGACCATCAGCCACCATTGCGTCTTCTGTTGATTTATTGATTGCCTGGATCAGTTGCTGGGCAATGCCGGGTTCCAGAGCCAGATAACCGCCTTGTTCAGCTGGGCGCATGGCTCCAGACAGGATATCATCGATCTGCTGACTCATGGTGATGATTGGCAAGACACCTTCTTCGCCCATGTAAGGCTTGACGATGGTGCGTGACATTTTGGCTCGTACAT
>Ga0070729_10002159_pt1 | contig 26382 bp, 18 predicted proteins | sample tdDd472_FD_66725 | JGI IMG/M metagenome (GOLD analysis project Ga0070729, IMG submission 66725) | Marine sediment microbial communities from the Atlantic coast under amendment with organic carbon and nitrate - tdDd47.2 | ecosystem: Environmental > Aquatic > Marine > Coastal > Sediment | place... | reverse complement strand
GCGCGGCGGGCAGGCCCGACGCCGGATCCGTCTTCGACTTCTTCAGCACCCACGCGATCCCCTGAATCGCGATGATGACGAAGAAGATGATGAACTCGGCGCCGTCAGCCATCGTCGCCCTCGTCGTCGATCAGGCGGCGGGGGATCGGCACGATGCGGCGGCGCGGCACCTCGGGTTCGGGACCCGGATCCACCGGCGCAGACGCGGGGGACGGCGCCTGGGCTTCAGCGGGGGACGACGCCGGGGCTTCGACGGGGGACGGGATCGCGGGGAGCCGCTCGGTGGGCCGATCCATCCACGGTTCGCGTTCGGTGGGCGGGTTCGGGGCCGCGGTTGCGGACGGGGGGACGTCCTGCGCCAGGGTGCTCGTGGCCTCGTTGGGTTCGGGCACGGGCGGGGGCAGGGGCACGGGCAGGTCTTGTGCCAGGGTGCTCGTAGCCTCGTTGGGCACCGGCACGGGCACGGGCACGGGCACGTCTCGTGCTGGCGTGCTCGGGGACGATTGGGCGGGTGCCGGTGTGGCACGCGCCGGGCGGGGGGCACGCGGTGGGGCGCCGCCGGGGCCTCCCATGCCGCCGGGGCCTCCCATGCCGCCGGGGCCGGCGAGACCGGTCGGGCCGCCGGGGCCCGCGAGACCGGTCGGGCCGCCGGGGCCCGCGAGACCGGTCGGGCCGCCGGGGCCCCACAGCCCGGGGCCGAGCGACGCCCCGACGAGGGGCGCGCCGTACGGGCGATCCAGCAGGATCGCCAGTCGGATCCGGCGTCGGCGGGCCGGTCCGCGGACCACGAAGCCGAGGCGACTCATCGTCAGCCGTCCTCACCGTCGCGGGCGATCGACTCGCGCATGTCGGTGTCGGCGATCACGTTGCGCAGGCGGTAGTAGTCCATCACCCCGAGGTTGCCGGACTTCAGCGCCTCGGCGAGCGCCAGCGGCACCTGGGCCTCGGCCTCCTGCACGCGGGCCATCGCCTCCTGATAGCGGGCCTTCATCTCCTGCTCGGTCGCGACCGCCTCGGCGCGGCGGCTCTCGGCGCGGGCCTGGGCGATGTTCTTGTCGGCCTCGGCCTGATCCATCTGCAGCTTCGCGCCGATGTTCGCGCCGACGTCGACGTCCGCGATGTCGATCGACAGGATCTCGAACGCCGTGCCGGCATCGAGGCCCTTCGACATGACGACCTGCGAGATGCGGTCGGGGTTCTCGAGCACCTGCTTGTGCGTCTGTGCCGAACCGATCGTCGTGACGATGCCCTCACCGACACGGGCGAGGATCGTGTCTTCGCCCGCGCCACCGACGAGGCGATCGATGTTCGCACGCAGGGTGATGCGGCTCACGGCCGTGAGCTGGATGCCGTCGGCGGCCATCGCGGCGACCTTCGGCGTCTGGATGACCTTCGGGTTGACCGACATCTTCACCGCTTCGAGCACGTCACGGCCGGCGAGGTCGATCGCCGCCGCTCGCTCGAACGACAGGCTGATGCCCGCCTTGTCGGCCGAGATCAGCGCGAGCACGACCCGGTCGACGTTGCCGCCGGCCAGGAGGTGCGCCTCGAGCAGGCTCGTCGGCACCTGCAGGCCGGCCTTCACCGCGCTGATGCGCGGGTTGACGATCGCCGCCGGCGAGACCCGGCGCAGGCGCATGGCGACGAGCTGAAAGATGCTCACACCGGCGCCGGACGCGACCGCCGCGACCCACAGGCCGAGGGGCACGAAGTAGAAGAAGATCATCAGACCGAACACGGCCATGACGAGTACGGCAATCCCCAGTTCGGCTCCCATTACGCCCCCCCTTCGGTGGTATCTGCGGCAGCAGGCGAGGCCACGGGCCCCGCGGATTCGGACAGCTCGGCGATGCGCTCGACCAGGACACGCACGCCGGCCACTTCGACGATGCGGACCCGTTGCCCGCGCTGGATGTACTCGTCTCGGCTCACGACATCGACGGGTTCGCCGCCGAACCGGGCCCGACCGGACGGCCGCAGGTCGGTCATCGCGACGCCCTCGGCGAACACCGGCGGCATGCGCGGGCCGTTGTCGGCGTCGTCCCCTGCGGCGACCCCGGACTTCTCGTCGATCGTGTCGCGCAGCACGAGCCAGCCCGGCATCGCGCGGCTCGGCAGCACCTTCGCGAGGGCGATGGCGGCGACGATCGCCAGCGTCAGCGACGCGACGATGCGCCACGCCGCGTCGTTGAGGCTGCCGACCTCGAACGAGGCCCCCAGAGGCAGACCGACCATCGCCATGAGCAGCGCCGAGATGATGCAGATCAAGCCGGCGATGCCCGCGATGCCGAAGCCCGGGATCACGAAGATCTCGAGGACCATCAAGAACAAGCCGACCCCGAGCAGGATGATCTCTTCCCACCCGGCGAGCCAGGCGACGCCGTGGCCAAAGAAGAACGCGCCGAAGCAGAAGATCGCGATCGCCCCACCCGCGCCGAAGCCCGGCGTCTTGATCTCGACCCACAGCCCGAGCAGCCCGAGGCTCATCAAGAGGCCGGCAACGACGGGGCTGGTCAGGGCGATGGCGACCTGATCGGCCCAGCTGTTCTCGACCTCGACGACCGTAGCGCCACCGGCACCGATGGCCTCGAGCAGCGCGTCGAGGTCGGGCGCCGAGCCGTCTGCGATTCCGAGAGCGAGGGCCTCGCGTGTGGTGACCGTGAGCAGGGTCGCGTCGTCGACGAAGCCATCGATCACGACGGCGCGGTCGACCATCGCCTCGGCCACGTCGACCCGGCGCCCGGACGCCTCGGCGGTCGCCCGCATTTCGGCCCGCATGTAGCTCACGACCTTGGCGTCGACCTCTTCGGCGCCGCCCTCGGCCGGGCGATATGGCGTCGCGGCGCCCATCGTCGCCGACGGCGAGAACACGATGTGGTCGGCGGCGTACGTGATGAGGGCGCCGGCGCTGATCGCGCGGTCCTCGACGTAGACGAGCACCGGCGCCTCGACGCGCATCAGCGCGTCGCGGATCTGCACGGCCGAGTCGACGCGCCCGCCGAACGTGTTCATCCGGACGACAAAGAGCCCGGCGCCCTCGGCTTCCTGCATAGCGCGACGCAGGACGACCGAGCGTCCGGGGCTGACCTCACCGTCGAAGCGCACGACGACCACGTCGCCGTCGAGCCCGTCTTCGAACCACACCGGGGGCAGCGGCAGCGGCGCCTCGCGATCGAGGTCCGCCGCGATGGCGCCCCCGGGTCGCGCGGTCGGCGTTTCGCCGGATCCGTCCGTCGCGTCCGCCGCGGGGCCCTGCCCGGAGGCCTCGGCCGCCGGCGCCCCCGGCCCGTCCTTCACGGGTTCGGACTGCGCCCACACGGTGGTGCCGATCAACAGCACCGCCACAGCGAGCCATGCACCCATGCCGTGCACGGCGGCCCAACACGCCGATCGTCCTCGCCCGATCATCCGCCCTCTACGTTCGAGAGTCCCCACAGTGCCACGCCGCAGCCGCGACGCCCACCCCCTCGGATCTCGACACCGCGGGCGGCGGCGCACGTCAGGCGCGGGCGACCCGAGCGACGATGCCGTCTGCGAGGGCGTTCAGCGCCGGCGGGTGCTGCGCGAGAAAGAGCGACGGTTCGAGCAGCTCCAGCTCCGACACCATCGGGGCGCCGCTGGCGTCGCGCACGAGGTCGACGCGCCCATAGAGCAGGTCCGCGTCGATGGTGGCGAGGGCGGCATCCGCCACCGTACGGTCTGCGTCGTCGGCGGGCCACGGGCCGGTGACCTGCTCGACGCCACCGGCGAACCGGGGCGCCTTTCGCATGACGTGCGAGAGCGCGCCGTCGATGAAGATCAGCGACCGCTCGCCGTGGGTATGGATGCTCTCGACGTACGGCTGCACGAGGGTGTCGCGCTCGGCGACGAGCCGGGCCCAGGTGTCGAGATCGAGGGCGTCGGCGTCCATCGCCCAGGTCTCGTAGGACCCGGCGCCGACCGCCGGCTTCACCACGACCCGCGGCGCGCCGAGATCCGCGACGATCGGCGCGAGCGCTGCGTCGCTGCCTCGCTCGACGAGCCGCGTCGGCACCACCGGCACACCCGCGTCGGCGAGCTCGAGCAGGTACCGCTTGTGCAGGTTCCACCGCGCGACCTCGACCGGGTTGACCAGGGTCGTCACCGACGCGACCGCCTCGAGCCACGCCGCGAACGCATCGCCGAACCAGGCGTAGTCCCAGGTCGAGCGCAGCACCGTGACCGTCGCCTCGGCGAACCGGTCGGCGTCATCGCGCCACGCGAGCATCTCGGCGCGCAGCCCGCGGGCGCGCAGCGCCTCGAGCAGCAGCGGCTCGTCGGGGTCGGGCTCGGGCAACGGGCGCGTGGTGGCGATGGCGACGTCGAGAGACATGGGCGCTCGGGGGCCAGCAGGTGTGCCGCGAGGGTGACCCGGCCCGGCGACGAACGCCAGCGGCACGATGGGGCGCTCGCGTCGGTGCCGGCGCGGCACCTTGACCCTCGCGGCAACCCCACCCACCGTCCCCTCACGTCGCGCACGGGATCGCCATGCACCCTGCCCTCGCCGCCTTTGACCTCGCCCCGGACGTCGCGCCGCTCGCGCGGCTGCTGCGCGGGCGTCGTGTGGCCATCGTGGCCGGCGCCGGGTGCTCGACCGAGTCGGGCATCCCCGACTACCGCGGGCCGACCGCGAAGCCGAACCGCAACCCGATCACGTACCGTCAGTTCACCCGCAGCGCCGAGACGCGGCGTCGGTACTGGGCGCGCAGCTTCGTCGGCTGGCCGTCGATGCGCGCGGCCCGCCCGAACCGCACGCACCACGCCCTCGTCGACCTCGCCGCGGCGGTCGACGTCAGCGGCGTCGTCACGCAGAACGTCGACCGGCTGCACCACGCCGCCGGGCAGCGCGGCGTCGTCGAGCTGCACGGCGCCCTCGCCGAGGTCGTGTGCCTGTGCTGTGGCGACCGCACGCCCCGCGACGAGCTGCAGCGCCGCCTCGCCCTGCGCAACCCGACCTGGGCCGGCCGCGCTGACACGATCGCGCCGGACGGCGACGCGGACCTGCGCGACAGCGACGTCGCCTCGTTCGAGCCGGTCGGCTGCGTACGATGCGGTGGCGTATTGAAGCCGCGGGTCGTGTTCTTCGGCGAGAACGTGCCCGCGACGACCACCGCCGAGGCGTGGCGCGCGGTGGACGATGCGGACGCCCTGCTCGTCGTCGGCTCGTCGCTCACGGTGTGGTCGGGCTATCGATTCGTGCGCAAAGCCGCACAGCGCGGGCAGCCCGTCGGCATCGTGAACCTCGGGCCGACCCGCGGGGATGGCGAGGCGACGATCAAGCTCGAGGGGCGGCTCGGCGTCACCCTGCCGGCCCTCGTCGAAGCGCTACGCCGCTGAGGGGCGCGCGTGGCCGCAAACGTCAGGCCTCGAGGCCGCCGAGCGAGTCGCGGGTGAACCCGGCCCCCTGGCCGAAGCTCTCGGCGGGCACACCGCCCCCGCGCAGCGCCGTCAGCGTGGCCTTCGTGATGCTCTCGTCGCTGCGCGAGCGGTAGTGGTAGTTGCCGCGTAGGCGTCCGCCGCCCTTGCCGGCGATTACCACGGGGAAGTCCCGGTACGAGTGGCTCCAGCCGTCCGTGTGCTCGGTGGTGCACAGGATCGAGCAGTGGTCGAGCAGCGTGCCGTCGCCCTCGGGCGTCTCGTCGAGGCGCCCGAGGAAGTACGCCAGCTGCTCCATCGTGAACACGGTGGCCGCGTGCACGGTCGGCTGCGGCAGCGCCTCGTCGTGGCAGATCTGGTGCAGGCTGTTGCGCGCCCCGGCGGGCCAGACGATGACGCCGGATCCGCAGGTCGAGAAGAGCACCGAGAACACCCGGGTCAGGTCACAGGCGAGCGCGATCGTGATGAGATCGCTCATCGCGCGGTTCTTCTCTTCGATCTGCTCGCGCCCCTCGACGTCCGGATACGTGCCCGGGCGAGCCGGGCGCTCGCACACCGTCGGCTCGGACTCGAGGCGCCGCTCGAGCGAGCGGATCGACTCGAAGTGCTGCTCGAGACGCTGGCGGTCGCGGGCGCCGACCCGGTGCTGCAGGCTGCCGATCTGGTCGTTCACCGCGTCGAGCACGCTCGCGCGCATGTCGCGGATGTCGCCGGCGACCGGCGCCCCGAAGATCCGATCGAAGAGCGCACGAGGCGAGTACTCCGACGGGTTCGGGTTGTTCGGCCCGTTGTGCGACAGGTGCTGAAAGGTCGTGCCCTCGTCCGTGCCGCGAAAGCGCGTGATGCCGACCTCGAGCGAGTCGAACGGCGTCGTACCCCGGTAGTGCCGCGCCGCGAGCACGTCGACGCTCGGCTGGGCGAACGTCGAGACGATCGTGTCGCGGGTCGTGCCCACCTGATGCAGCGGAGCGCCGGTCATCACGCCGGTCATGCCCGCGTGGTGCGGGTGGGTGCCCGTGTGGATGTTGCAGCCGGTGACCACGCCGAGGTGCGACCGGTACGGCGCCAGCGGGGCGAGCTCTTCGCTGGGCGTCCAGCTCGCGCCGCTGCCGGTGGGGATCCACCGCTCGGGGCGCACGCCGTTGCCCCAGAACCACACGCCGAAGCGGGTGGGCACGGGGGCGCCGTCAGCGAGCGCGACGCCGTTCGTGTCGAGCATCGCGTCGAGCAGCGGCAGGCCGAGCGTGACCGCCGCGCCGCCGATCGCGCCGCGAAGAAAGGTGCGTCGATTCATGCGAAAGCGGCTCATGGGGTCGCTCCGATGCAGGTCACGGCGGCGCCATCGCCCGAGTTCTCGACCGGGCCGAAGCCGGCAGCGAAGCCGCGCGCGCGGCACAGCCGGTGAATGGCGGAGTTGCAGTTCGGGCCGATGCGCTCGCCAGCGGCGGTGCAGTTCGGGTGGCGGCCCGAGAGTTCGGTGTACGTCGTCGACTGGACCGAGCTGTCCGGCAGGCACGCCACCCACGCGTCACCGCCCGAGTGCTCGACCGGGCCGTAGCCGCTCGTCTCGCCGCGATCGCGGCACCAGCGGTGGATGGCCGCGTTGCACTCGGGGCCGATGTACTGGGTCGTGCCGTTGCAGCCCGGGTGGCTCGCGGCGAGGGTCGCGTACGACACCCGGTGCACGCGCACCCGATCGTTCGGGATGCAGGCCACGCTGATCGCGGTGGCGCCGCTCTCCAGGGGGCCGAACCCGCTGGCCGAGCAGGCACGGGCGGCGCAGTGGCGATGCACGGCGGCGTTGCACTCGGGGCCGATGCGCTGGGTCGAACCGTCGCAGCCCGGGTGGCGCCCGGCGAGGGTCGTGAACGCCACGTCCGCCGGGCCGACCGGGATGCCCTCGTCGATCGAGCCGTCGCAGTCCTGGTCGATGCCATCGCAGAGCTCAGCGGCGGTGATGTCCTCGTCGACCACGCCGTCACAGTCCTCGTCGAGGCCGTTGCACAGCTCGGCCTGAGGCGGCAGCCCCTCGCATGCGCCCCACGTGCCGGCGTCGCAGGTCTGCACGCCGCCCCCACACGACGCGTCGTCGCAGGCGCGGGCCAGCCCCTCGTCGACGATCCCGTCGCAGTCCTGGTCGAGGCCGTCGCAGAGCTCGCCGGGCACTGCGGGCGCCGAGCACCCGGTCCAGGTGCCGTACCGGCAGGTCTCGGTGCCCTCGCCACACGCCGTCGCGCAGACGCGTTCGTCGCCATGGGTCTCGCACGTCTCGCCGAGGGGCGGCGCGGCGTAGCGGAAGGCGTCGCTCGTCACGATGCGCAGCACGAGCCCGCGAAAGCGGTAGCCGTCGGTGACGAAGGCGTCGCCGAGATCGTCGATGGCGCCCAGCTCGCCGAAGCCCTCGAGCTGCCCGCTCGCGTGGCGGTACAGGCGCCGGGCGACGCAGCGAGCGAAGTCCGGATGAGCGGCGATCGCATCGCCCAGCTCGGACGCACCGTCGATCGCGACGCCGTCGACGTTGCCGGTCGCGTCGATCGGCATGCCGTTGTCGAGCGCCCGCCAGCGACCGACGGGGTCGAAGTGCTCGAGCGCAAACCCGAGCGGGTCCATCAGGTCGTGGCACGCGGCGCAGACCGGGTCGAGCCGGTGGATCTCGAGGCGCTCGCGCAGGGTCTGCGGGCGGTCCGGGTCCGGCTCTTCGAGCTCGGTGACGACGCCCTCGGGCGGGGGCGGCACGTCCTGGCAGAGCAGCTTCGCCCGCACGAAGCGCCCGCGGAAGGTCGGCGAGTTCAGCGTCGCGTGCGAGAAGAGCGCCAGCAGGCCGGCGCGCCCGAGCAGCCCGCCGCGGCCCTCGCTCTCGGCGACGCCGTCGAACGAGGTGACGACCGGGTCGTCGCCGCCGGGCCATTCGATGCCATACAGTGCCGCCAGCTCGGCGTCCACGAGGGTCCGCGTGGTGGTCAGCAGCTCGCGAAAGTCCGCGTCGCGGTCGAGGGCGACGTCGCGAAAGAGCCAGCGGATCTCGTCGCGCATCGCGGACCGCAGGCCCGGCGTCATCTCGGGGAAGAGGTCCGGATCCTTCGAGACGCCGGCGAGCTCGTCGAGGCCGACGAACTCCTCGAAGAACGCCATCATCCGCAGCGCGGCGCGCTCGTCGGCGAGCAACCGGGTGGCCTGTACGCGCACCCCATCGGCGGTCGAGAGCTCGCCGCGGTCGGCCGCGTCGAGCAGCGCATCGTCGGGGGTTGTGCCCCAGAGCAGGAACGACAGCCGCGCCGCCATCTCGTGGTCCGTGTACTGCCGAAACTCCGGAAACACGTCGTTCGGCGCGCCGATCTCGACACGAAACACGAAGTCCGGCGACTGCAGCCAGACCGCGATGATCGCCTGCACGCCGTGCGACGGGTCGCCGAGCCGCGTGGCGTAGTCGGTGCCGAGGGCGACGAGGCGGTCGGTCTCGTCGGTGGTCAGCGGGCGGCGCCAGATGCGGCGCCCGACGCGGGTGACGAACGACCGCCAGCAGGCGTCGCCACGGACGGCGAGGTCGCAGCCGACGAGGGCGGCCTGCCGCGCGGGATCCGCGGCGATCGCTTCGGCGACCTCCCACGCGAGGGTCTCGAACTGCTCGGCGGTGCGCGGCGGGATCGTGAGCTCGCTCATCGCGACGCTGACGAACCCGTGCAGTGAGGTGTCTTCTTCGAGCGCCGCGGTCGGCGACACGCCGAAGACGTCGCGCACGGCGGCGCGCACCTGGGCGCCGGTCAGCCGGTGCAGCGTCGCCGGCGCCGGCGCGAACGGCACCTCGGGTTCGGGCCCGGTGTCGACGGACGCGTCGGACCCGCCGGTGTCGTCGCCACCGCCGCCGGAGTCCGTCGGCTCGGCGTCCCCGGCCGCGTCGGCCGCCGCGTCGGACCCGCCGCCGCCGTCTGAACCGCCAGCGTCATCGACCCCACCCGACGCGTCGGCGGCGTCCGGCGTATCGATCGCGTCGAAGTCGATCTCGGTCGACACGCTCGTGCACCCGGCGAGAGCCAGCGCGGCGACGAGCAGGATGAGGTTGCGAGCGTGCACGGATTCTCTCGTGAGGGTACGCAGATAGCTTCGCACAACGGCCCGCCCGCGCCAACGATCGAACCGACGATGGCGGCGCGGTGAACGCGAGGGTGTCGGCAGCGGTTGTCCGCGCGGGCGACCGCTGCCATGCTCTGGCGCGAGCCCTGGCGAGAGACGAGACATGGCCGACACCGAACGACTGATCGAGACGATCCGCAGCTCCATCATCGGCGACGATGAGGTGATCGAGGGGCCGTACGGCCCGCGGCGCGTCACGTACGCGGACTACACCGCCAGCGGGCGCAGCCTCTCGTTCATCGAGGACTACATCCGCGAAGAGGTGCTGCCGCTCTATGCGAACACGCACACCGAGACGTCGGGCACCGGCCTGCAGACGACCCGGTTTCGCGACGAGGCGCGGCAGATCATCAAGGACGCCGTGGGCGGCGACGACCGCGACGTGGTGCTCTTCTGCGGCAGCGGCGCGACCGGCGCGATCCATCGCCTGATCGACGTCATGAACCTGCGGGTGCCGGCCGACCTCGACGCCCGGTACGGGCTCTCGGACCACATCCCCGCCGAAGACCGCCCGGTCGTCTTCATCGGCCCGTACGAGCACCACTCGAACGAGCTGCCCTGGCGCGAGTCGATCTGCGACGTCGTGACGATCGAAGAGGACACCGACGGTCGCATCGACCTCGCCGCCCTCGAGCGCGCGCTCATCAAGTACGCCGATCGCCCCCTGAAGATCGGCAGCTTCTCGGCGGCCTCGAACGTCACCGGCATCGGGTCCGACACCCGCGCGACCGCCAGCCTGCTGCACAAGCACGGCGCCCTCTCGTTCTGGGACTTCGCCGCGGCCGGGCCGTACGTGAAGATCGAGATGAACATGGAGGACGACGCCGAGGACGGGCACCTCGTCTACAAGGACGCGATCTTCGTCTCGCCCCACAAGTTCATCGGCGGGCCCGGCACCCCCGGGCTGCTCGTCGCCAAGAAGCACCTGTTCACGAACCGCGTCCCGGCGATCCCCGGCGGCGGTACGGTGGCGTATGTGTCCGAGGACGGCCACGCCTACCTCGACGACATCGAGCACCGCGAAGAAGGCGGCACGCCGGCGATCGTGGAGTCGATCCGCGCCGGGCTCGTGTTTCAGCTCAAGAAGTCTGTCGGCGCCGGCGTCATCCGCGAGCGCGAGCACGACTTCATCCAGCGCGCGATCGCCCGCTGGGACGCGAACCCGAACCTCAAGGTGCTCGGCAACCCGGACGCCTGGCGCCTGTCGATCGTGTCATTCATGGTCCGCCACGGCGACCAGTGGCTGCACCACAACTTCGCCGTCGCGCTGCTGAACGACCTCTTTGGCATCCAGGCGCGAGGCGGTTGCTCGTGTGCGGGCCCGTACGGGCACCGGCTGCTCGGCATCGACCTCACGACGTCGCACCGCTTTCGCGACCTCATCCTGTGCGGGTGCGAGGGCATCAAGCCGGGCTGGGTGCGGGTCAACTTCAACTACTTCATCTCTGAGACGGTGTTCGAGTACCTGCTGGCGGCCGTCGAGTTCGTCGCCGAGCACGGCTGGCGCTTTCTGCCGGACTACACCTTCTGCTCGGCGACCGGGCTGTGGCGGCACCGCGACGGGCGCCCCGTCCCGCCGCGCAGCCTGCACGACATCACGTACCGCGCCGGGCGCGTGCGCTGGCGCCGCCGCCACGCGACCGAGCCCGAGGACGTGCTCGAGGACTACCTGCTCGAGGCCCGCGGGCGCGTGCAGGACGTCGAGCTCATGCGGACCCGCCCGCCGGTCGAGGTGGCCACGCTGCCCGAGGGCTTCGAGGCCCTGCGGTGGTTCCCGCTGCCGCACGAGGCGCACGCGGAGCTCACCGGCGGCGCCCCGTCGGCGCACTCGAACACGATCCACCCGCGGACACGCACCGGCACCTCGGCCGGCGACTGACGGCCCCACCCTCTCGAACGGACGCTACGGATGCGCTGGGAGAACCGGCAACGAAGCCAGAACGTCGACGACCGCCGCGGGCGCGCGTCCGCGGGCGGCGGACGCAGCCTGAAGCTGGGCGGCGTCGGCGCCATCCTCTTCGCCCTCGTGGCGCTCGCGCTCGGCGCCGATCCGGCGCAGGTGCTGCAGATGCTCGGCGGCGGGGGCGGCGAGGTGACCTCGTCCGAGGCCTCCGGTCCGCCGGCGCCCCGCCCCGCCGAAGAGGATCGGCTCGCGGACTTCGTGTCCGTCGTGCTTGCCGACACCGAGACCACCTGGCAGGACCTGCTCGCCGACCGCGGGGGATACGTCGAGCCGACCCTCGTGCTCTTCACGGACTCGGTGTCGTCGGCGTGCGGTCACCAGTCCGCCGCCGTCGGGCCGTTCTATTGCCCCGGCGACCAGCAGGTGTACCTCGACCTCGGCTTCTTTGCCGAGCTCGACACCCGGTTCGGCGCGCCCGGCGACTTCGCGCAGGCCTACGTCGTCGCCCACGAGGTCGGCCACCACGTGCAGCACATCCTCGGCACGACCCGCGACGTACGCCGCCAGCAGGAGTCGCTGAACCCCACCGCTGCGAACGACCTCTCGGTGCGGCTCGAGCTGCAGGCGGACTGCTACGCCGGCGTCTGGGCGCACTTCGCCGACCGGTCGCGCTCGATGCTCGAGCCCGGCGACCTCGAAGAAGGGCTGCGCGCCGCGGCGTCCGTCGGTGACGACACCCTGCAGCGCAACGCCGGGCGGCGCGTCCAGCCGGACTCGTTCACCCACGGCACGTCGGACCAGCGGGTGCGCTGGTTCCGGCTCGGGTACCAGACCGGCGACATGGACCAGTGCGACACGTTCAGCTCGCGTCGCCTCTGATCCCTACGCCATCGCGCAGAGTTCGTTCGCGAGCTCGGCGACCTGCTCGTACGACTCGGCGACAAAGAACACCTCCTGCGGGGCGTCGTAGTCGATCGAGAGCTGGCGGATCGCCTCGAGGCTGAACGGGTGCTTCTCGATCATCGGATCCATCGACCGCAGCAGGTCCTGGATGCCGCCGTTGTTGCCGGCGCCGAAGATCTTGAGCTTGCCGTCCTCTTTGATGAGGCCGTACTCGACCGTGTACCAGTAGAAGAGCCCGATGAGGTCGAGCAGCTCTTCGTTGCCGGCCTCGACCGCGGCGCGGGCGGCGCGTCCGATGCTGACGGACAGCTCGACGAACGGCTCGTGCATGAACATGGCGGCGTGGCCGCGCAGCTCGTGCACGATGTCCGGCTCGGGGGTGAAGAACGGGTACGACGCGTGACGCACGTACGGCGTGCAGCGCATTACCTTCTGCTCGAGCATCGGCAGAAACTCCGCCTTGTCGAGCAGGCCGCCGACCGGCGCGAGCATGAACCCGGTGGCGGCCTCCATCCGCGCCGAGACCTCGGCGAGCTGGGGCACCTCGTTCGTCGGCAGGTCGAGGGCGTCGCGGCCCGCGAGAAAGGCCCGGCACGAGTACTGGTTCTGCAGCAGGATCAGCACCTCGCTGACGAGCTTCCACGTCGTGTGCTCGTCGTCGGTGTACTCGTACGTCGGGATGTTCGGCCACGCCTTGCTGGACGCATCGATCAGCGCAGCCACGCGCGCCCGATACTCGGCGTCGTGTGCGCCCGGATACTGCGTCTGCACGATGCTGCCGTACTCGTTCTTCGCGAACGGGATGTCGTTCAAAAAGCTGCGTTCTCGTCGCATGGGTCCTCCAGTCTTCGCGTCCGCGCGTCGCGCCGGGTGCGGCGCGAGACGGCGTTCGCGGTTCGGGGGGCGCGCCGCGGGTCGGCGGGCGCACTGGTAGCTCGCTGCCGGCAGCCTGGCCCCGCGGCCCGGACGTGTCCAGAGGGTGCACGCCACCCCGCGGATCACGCAGTGCTGGCGCATGCCTCCGACCCGCGCCAGGGTGGCGTCCGCAAGGGAGTCGCATCGTGTCGAATCGCACCGATGGACAAACCGACGCGGTGCGCCTTCTCGCCCGCGTTGAGGCAGAGTATCGCGCCGACCCGGGCGTGGCCGCCGAGGCCATCGGCGCGCTGGGAGCGCTCGTGCGGTCGGATCCGTCGGCGCAGGTGCGCGCAGCCGAACGCTGTGCGGCCGGCTGGATCGCGTGGGGCCGCGGTGCGCTCGACGAGGCCATCGAGGCCCACCGCGCCGCGCTCGACGAAGGCCTCGACCCGTGCGACCCCGTGCGGCTCTCGGCGTGCCACGGGTTCGGGCTCGCCTGCCTCGCGTCCGGTCGCCACGCCGATGCGTTCGACGTGGTACTGCCGGCGATCCATGTGGCCGAGCGCTGCGACGAGGTCCGCATGGCGAGCCTCGCCGAGGTGGCCGGCATGCTCTACCTCGACCGAAACGACGGCGAGCTCGCCGCGCCCCACATCGAGGCGGCGATCGCGGTGTACCGGCGCAAGGGGCGCACCAGCGAAGAGGGCCGCGCCCTCGCCAACCTCGCGATCGTGCACGTGGGGCGCCAGGCGTGGGACGACGCCGAGGCCTGCTATCGAGCCGCAGCCCAGCGGATCGATCCCGCGCGCGGCGCCCACAACCTCGCGTACATCCGCGGCAACCTCGGTGAGCTGCAGCTCGATCGCGGGCGCCCCGCCGAGGCGCTGCCCCATCTCGACGAGGCCGCCGAGGCCCACGCGGCCATCGGCAACGAGGAGGGCATCGCGTACACGCTGCTCGTCCGCGGTCGCGCGCTCATGCAGCTGGAGCGGCCGTGGGAGGCTTCCGAGACCCTGCGCCGCGCCGTCGCCATCTTCGACGCCGTGGGCGCGGCCGGCCGTGCGCTCGACGCGTCGACACAGCTCGCCACGGCCCTCGAGCGCGCCAGCGCGCACCGGGACGCGTGCGCCGTGCTGCGCGACATCGCCCACCGCGCCGAAGCGCTGCGGTCCGAGAAAGAAGCCGAGCGCATCGCCGAAGTCGAGGCGCGATACGAGCTCGAAGCCCGCCGCCGCGAGACCGAACGCGCCGAGCGGCGCGCCGACGACCTCGAGCGCGCCCGGGCAGAAGCCGCAGCGTCCGCCGAGGCCCGGGCGCGGTTTCTCGCCCACTTCAGCCACGAGATCCGCACCCCGCTGCACGCGGTGCTCGGGTTCGCCTCGCTGCTCGTCGACGATCCCGCGATTGGCGAAACACAGCGTGATCTCGCGGACCACATCGCCACCGCCGGGCGCCACCTGCACGAGCTGGTCGACGGCGTCCTCGAGCTCGCCAGCATCGACGCCGGGCGCGTCGACCTCGCTCCGCGCCCCCTCGACATCCGTGCGCTCGTCAACGAGCTGCGAGGGGTGGTCGGGCCCGACCGGGGTGCGGGGGTCGAGCTCGTCGTCGACGTCGCGCCGGACGTCCCCGACGTGCTCGAACTGGACCCGGGGCGGCTGCGTCAGGTGCTCGTCAATCTGGTCAGCAATGCCCTGCGCCACACCGACGAGGGCAGCGTGACGATCGCGGTCACCTGGGACGCCCCGGACCGACTCGTCATCGACGTTCGGGATACCGGCCCGGGCATCCCGACCGAGCTGCACGATCGGGTCTTCGACGCGTTCGAGCAGGGCGGCACGACGGACGGACGCTCGGGCACCGGCCTCGGACTCGCGATCTCGCGGGGGCTCGTCGACTCGATGAACGGCACCCTCAGCGTGCGCGACAACGAGCCCCGCGGCACGGTGTTCTCGTTCGACGTGCGGACCCGCGCCGGCACCATCGCCGACCGACGCACCGCGCGACCGGTGATCGCCGACGCGCCGGTGGTGTACGTCGCGGACGACAGCGCGACGAGCCGGGCCGTGCTGAAGGCGATGCTCACCCGTGCCGGCTGCCGGGTGACCGCGTTCGAAGATGGCGCGACCCTCGTGCACGCCGTGCGCCGTACGCCACCGCACGTGGTGGTCGTCGACATGTCGATGCCGGGCATGGACGGTGAGACCGCCACCCGACGCCTGGCCGACATGGCCCCGTCGACGCCGGTCATCGCGGTCACCGCGCACGCGTTCGCCGAGTATGAGCGACGGATGCGAGACGCCGGCGCGGTCGATTTTGTCACCAAGCCATTTCGCCGGGACCGCATCGTCGAAGCCGTCGCGGCGGCCGCCGGCCGAGCCGTGCACTGGGTCGAGTGACCGCGCGAGCCCGCCGGCGCGTCAGCCGGCGTGCACGTCGCCGCCGGCCCGGATCCACGCGGGCAACCCACCGGTGAGGTGGCGCACCGGCGCGACCCCGAGCTCATCGAGGATGTCGAGGGCGACCGCCGACCGCTCACCGAACGCGCAGTAGACCACGACGTCGCCGGGCCGATCCTTCAGCGCCGCGGCGACGTCGCCGCCGCCGCGCGCCAGGTCGGCGAGGTGCGTGTAGGGCGCGTGCAGCGAGCCGGGGATCCAGCCGTCACGGGCCCGCTCGCTCTCTTCGCGCAGGTCGACGAAGACCCGCCCGCTGGCGGTGGACACGGCCTCGTCGGCGTCCACGCGACGGTCCTTCGGCACCGCGTCCGGCCCGAGCCCGACGGCCCGGTTCGCCGGCACGGCGACGTCCATCATCTTCGGGTTCGGCAGGTTCAGGTTGTTCATGATGTCCGCATACTCGGACGCCGACGACACCTGCAGCCGCGGGTTCTCGGCCCGCTCGCGAGCGATCGTCGACACCGTGTTGCCGCGGTAGTCGTGAGCCGGGTACACGAGCGTCGACTCGGGCAGCTTGAGCAGCTTGTTGAACAGGCTGTCGTACGCCTGGGCCGGATCGCCGTTCTGAAAGTCCGTACGCCCGGTGCCGCCGATCAGCAGCGTGTCGCCGGTGAACACCCGATCCTGCATGACAAACGAGTAGCTGTCGTCGGTGTGGCCGGGGGTGTAGAGCACGTCGAGCGAGACCCCGTCGACGTCGATGCGATCCCCCTCGCGCACCCGCATCGAGACCACCTCGGCGCCGGAGTGTTCGCCCATCACCGTGACGCACCGGGTGAGGTCGCGCAGCTTGCCGAGGCCGGTGACGTGGTCGGCGTGGATGTGCGTGTCGATCGCCTTCACGAGACGCAGGTCGAGGTGCTTGCACAGGTCGACGTAGCGTTCGACGTGCTCGTACACCGGGTCGATGATGAGCGCCTCGCGGCCGACGCCGCTGGACACGACGTACGTGAACGTCGACGAGCGCGGTTCGAAGAGCTGCTGAAAGATCATGGGGCCTCCGGGGGACCAGAGCGGTTTCGTACACAAAGAGATTCGTCTCGTGCGCCTCAGATGCGCATCCGTCGCCGTCGTGGCAAGCTCGGGGCCCCCGCGCCCGGACACGACCATGACCCGACCGAACACCCACCTCGGCATCGACCCGACCCTCTGCGGCACCCCCGTGACCCTTGGCGACGGTACCGCGACCGTCTCGCTCGAGACCGTGCCGGCGATGACCGCAGACGACCGCGGGCTCGTGCACGGCGGATTCGTGTTCGGGCTCGCCGACTACGCCGCGATGCTCGCCGTGAACGATCCGAATGTGGTGCTCGGCGCCGCCGACACCCGGTTCACGGCGCCGGTGCGCCTCGGCGACACCGTGGTCGCCGAGGCGACGCGAGCGACGACAAAGGGACGCAAGCACGTCGTCGAGGTCGTTGCGCGGGTCGGCGACACCGAGGTGTTCACCGGCACGTTCACGACCTTCGTGCTCGACCACCACGTGCTCGACCGCTGACCGCTCGGACCGCGCGTCGGTCGACGAACGAGCGACCTGCCCTGCGGTGGCCGAACGAGCGACCCGCTCGGACGCCGCCGAACGACCGGCCTACTCGTCGGGCAACGGGGGCGTGCCGAGCTCGACGTAGGGGTCGATGATCGTCGGCGTCCCGGCGTCGAGCCACGTCTCGAGGAAGGTCAGCGCCTGCAGGTCGCCCTCGGCCGAGTGCGGCGTGTTGCCGTGGCTCGAGAGCACGACCTCCTCGCCGCGGCTCACCCGATCGAGCTGAAAATACGCCGCGCTCACGTCGCCGGCGAGGTTGCCGGTGAGCGGCCCCTCGACCACGGTCAGCAGGTCCGTGTCGAGCACCACTGGCGCGAGATGCGGCGCGCCGAGCGCCCGCGCCAGCGCCTGCCCCGACGACGGGGGCACCACCTCGTCGTTCGACGACACCGGCAGCAGAATGTGCTGCGGATCCCCGACGATGCGGTCGCGCAGCAGGTGCGCCGCCCAGGTCGCCGGGTCCGCGGCGTCGACGAGGGACGCCGCGACGGGCAGGAGCCGCTCGAAGAGCGCTTCGGATCCGATGAGCGCAATGATCGCCGGCTTGAACGCCGCGACGTTCTCGGTGTCGGTGGCGAACGTGAGCAGCCGACCGCCGGCGATGTGCAGCACGCCGGCTTCGATGCGCTCGTCGAGCGCCAGCGTCGCCGGGCCGAGCATGCCGCCGAGCGAGATGCCCCAGTACGCCATGCTGGACACGTCGACGTCCGCGACGCCGTCGCCGTCGACGTCCGGGTCGTTCTCGAGCACGCGCAGCAGCGTGATCCGATCGAGCGCCGTCTGGTTGAAGTTGCCCCGCAACCGCAGGGCATCGATCGTGAAGGCGTCGAGGTCGATGCCGAGGAAGTTCAGGGCGTTGAGGTTGCCGTCCCCGCCCTCTGCGGTCGGGTGCTCGGCGTGCTGCATCGCGTCCGCCGCGACGACGGCCCAGCCATTCGGGGCCATCCGCCGCGCGACCGAACCGCCCTGCCCGCGCCCGCCATTGAGCCCGTGCCCGAAGAGCACGACCGGCGCGGCGCCGTCGGACTCCAGCGGCAGCCAGATCGTCGCGGGTACGGCCCAGGGCGTGCCGTCGGTCGCGGCGCTGATGTAGTCGTCGGTGCGGTAGTCCCGGCCGTCGAACACGCCGACGCACTCGCGCCATGCGTCCCGGTCCTCGCAGGTCGGCCGCTCGATCCAGCCGGCGTCCCGCGCCGCGATGCGGGCGGCGATGTCGGCGAACACGGCGAGGTCGTCGTGGGTCGAGAAGGTGGTGATCGCCGAGACCGAGGCGGCGTCGAGCTCGACCGCGGCGAGCGCGTCCGTCCACGGCGCGACGAGCGGCTCGAGGTCGGCGCCCATCGCGCGACCGGTCAGGACGTCGCGCGTGCGCTCGGACGGCGCCACGCAGCCGCCGTCGGCCGCGACGAGGGCGGTCGTGGCGATCACCGCGTGCCGGGCGTTCGGACGCAGGGGGCGCAGCGGCCACATCACGATGTCGCGGTCCTCGTCCCCCGGCCGCGCCTCGTAGGGCACGCGGCTCGGCGGGCTCGTGCCGAGGTCCCACCACTGCAGGGCCTCGGACTGCGTCGAGCCCTCGTCGCCGGTCGGCACGGCCGTCGGATCGAGCGCCGCCGAGAACCGCAGCACGACGCCGCCGTTGCGCGCGAAGCCCGACACCGCCGATAGATCTTCGATCGCGGGGCGCAGCAGATCCGGCGTGGCCGCGACCCAGGGGGCGTTGGACACATCGAGGCGAGAGCCGGTCGGGCTGTCGGCGTCGGCACGCGTCCACAGGTCGTCGGGCCAGAGGTCGAGCTCATCGCGCACGAACGGGTCATACAGATGCACGGTCTCGCTCTCGCACCATTCGGGCTCGATCGGCGGCGGGACGTCGACCGCGGCGTCTTCGCTGGCGTCCGCCATGGCGTCCTCGCCCGCGTCCGACGACGTGTCTTCGCCGGTGTCTTCGGCGCCGACGTCGAGCCCGGCGTCGGGTTCGACCGAAGCGCCGTCGCTGGCGTCGTCGCCGCAGGCGGTGACGAGCAGGAGCGCGGCAGACACGAGGTACCGTGTGTGGCGGACAGCGATCATGAGGCAGCCGGTGCAGTCGGAGTCGCCGGAGTGTGACACAGGCTCGCGCCGACGACGAGACTCGGCCGGCGGGGATCCCGTCGGACACGAGATCCGTGAGCCATCCACGGCTTCGAGAACCCGCAGACGAGCCGCGCGCGCACCGTCACGGGAAGATCGAGACCTCGCCGATGACCGCGTCGCCCCAGACCCGCCGCAGCAGGCCGCCGTCGCTCTCGAGGTCGAAGCTGTACTGGATGGCGTCGCGATCCCGGTCGACGACGAGCCAGCCGTCGGTGATCACGACATCATACTCGGCGACGAACACGCCGAACTGCGTCTCGCGCGCCCGACCGAACTCGACCGCGTCGATCGGGTAGGCGAAGCGGGCGTCGTCGGTCCAGTCCTCGGGCTGCGCGACGCTGAACGACACGTCGAGGCGGGTCTCGCCGTCGGGGATGTCGGCGCCGTGGATGAGCTGGATCGCGAGGTGCCAGCGGTTGTCGTCGACGCCCGGGATGTCTTCGGACGCCGTCGTCGTCAGCGTGCCGTCCCAGCCCACGCCGAACTGGCAGACGTCGCCGGGGGCCGGGGTCAGGCAATGGCCGGTCTCGGCGACCGAGCCGCACAGGTCGAGCTCGTGGCGCACGATGTCGATGGCGCGCTCGTACGCGCCGAAGTGCCCCCACGTGCCGAGCTCGGACAGGCGCCCGGTGATCTGCACGCGCCCCATCCGCTCGAACCCGCGGGTCGGATGGCCGGGGTAGATCACGCGGCCGAGCCCGACGCCGTCGCCGCCTTCGATCCACCAGGTCTCGCCGTCGTCGCCGGCATCGACGACATAGACGTTGCACGTCTCGAGGTCGTCGGGCTGGCCCTCGGCATCAGGCACGAACGCGGCGAGCTCGAACCCGGTCGCGTACCAGCCCCACGCGGTCACGAGGTCGCGACCCGCATCGCCGGCGTCGATGGCCACGTCGGCGCCGGCGTCCTCGGTGGCGTCCACGTCGAGCGCGGTGTCCACCGTGGCGTCGACCGCGGTGTCGCCACCGGCATCGTTCTCAGCGTCCGGGTCGACGTCCACCGACGTGTCTTCGACGTCCGGCGACCCGTCTTCGGTCGCGTCCGGCGCGTCGGTCGACGTGTCCTCGACGCCCGCATCGCCGCCGCCGGCGTCGCTGGCGACGTCGCCCGGCTCGATCGTCCCGTCCGAGGGATCGCTGCCGCATCCCGCGGCGGCGCCGAGGGTGAGCAGCGTGACAGCGAGCGTGACGAGGCGACCGCGAGTCGCGTGGCGAAGCAGAGGCATGCGGGCGAACCGGTCGAGCGGGGAGGGTTCATTCGTACCAGAGTTCGTGGCGCGAACCAGCCGGTGACGCGCGCCGCATCCCAGAGCCGCGCCGGATCGTGGATGCCTCTCGACGACCTCGCGCCCACGCGCGACACTGCCGCCGCACACCGACACCCCAGGGAGGACCCGATGGAGAAGCTCGTTTCGATGGTCAGCGAGAAGACCGGCATCAGCGAAGACCAGGCCCGTCAGGCGGTGACGATGGTCGTCGGATTCATCAAGGAGCGTCTGCCCGACCCGATCGCCGCCAAGGTCGACGGGCTGCTCGAGGGCGACGGTGGCGGTCTCGACGTCAGCGACCTCGGCGGCGTCGGCAACCTCGCGAAGGGCCTCTTCGGCAAGAAGTAGGCCCTCGCGCCCCTTCATGGGCGCGACACGAAGTCGACCTCCGCGCCCTTCATGGGCGCGACACGAGGTCGACCTCCGCGCCCTCGTGCGCGCGGCGCGCGGACGCAGGCACCACCTCGGTCGAACCGACGCGGACCGCCCTCTTTGACCGATCGGCCAATCTCATGATTGACCGGTCGGTCAATCGTGCGTATCGTCCACTCGCACCCATCACGGACGTACATGACGCCCCCCGCCCGCACCCTCGATCCCGAAGCCACCCGCGCATCGATCCTCGATGCCGCGCGTCGGCTCTTCTTCGAGAACGGCGTCGCCGGGACGTCCATGAGCCGCATCGCGGCCGAGGCGGACGTCACCAAGAGCCTGATCCACCACCACTTCGGCTCGAAGGACGAGCTCTGGGACGCGGTGAAGGACCACGCGATGGACGGCTACTTCGCCGCTCAGCACGCGCTGCTCGAGACGTCCGAGCCCGACGTGGACCTGATGGACGCGTCGATCGAGACGTACTTTCGATACCTGCAGTCGAACCCCGACGTGGCCCGCTTTCTCGCGTGGATGCACCTCGAGGGGGACTGCGCGATCATCGACCGCGGCCTCGCCCTGAAGCGCTTCGGCGTGCAACGCCTGTCCGAGGGGCAGGCCGACGGGCGCGTCCGGCCGGACATCGATCCCGGCTCGGTCCTGTCGTGCTTTCTCGGCCTCGTCGAGAGCTGGTTCAACGCGCGCCACATGGTGATCGAGAAGTTCGAGCTCGACCCGGCGACCGCCGACGAGACGATGCTCGACACGATGCGCAAGATCTTCCGGCGCGGGCTCGAGCCGCACGCCGGTGACGTGCCCCTGGCGCCGCAGGCCCCCGCTGGCGCCGCAGAGCCGGCCGACCCCGAAGCCCTCGACGCCGACTAGATCGACGAAGGGTCGATCACCAGGGCCTCGGTGCGCCCGCGTGTGCGCTGCACCAGATTGACCGAACGACCAATCAAACCCATCGGGGACCCGATGCATCCCATGACCAGCGACCCACGACCCTGCGCTCTCGCAGATTGACCGAACGGCCAGTCGAACGCGCGATTCTCGCCCCCTTGGACGCGCGAGACTCTGCACCGGGCTCGACACCGGATCCCGCGCGCCCGGCCTTCAGCCGTCGTCTGCACTCCCAGCCCCACGCTCTCGGCTCCCACGCATCGCCCCCTCTCGACGCCTCTGCACGCCCGCCCCCGCGGGCACATTGACCGAACGGCCAATCAACAACCCGCCGGACACGACCCCGGCTTCGTACCGCGACCGCGCCATGACCGACGCCACCCCCGCCGACACCGCACCGCACGACCGTGCACCGACACCCCTCGAGGTCCCCGTGCCCGACACCCGCACCGAACCGCCCGCAGCCACGCCCGCCCCGCCCCGCCTGACGGACGACCGCGCACCGACCCGTCGCCGGGGCCGCCTCGTCCGCGGGCTCACGACCGCAGCGCTCGTGCTCGCCATCGGCAGCGCGCTCTACGCCGTGTCCGTCGGGCCGGCGGACGCCGAGACCACGGTGCCCACCAGCGCCGACACGCCGATGCGTGTGCAGGTCGCCGCGGTGACCCCCGCCGCGAGCCACGTCGAGCACCGGTACTTCGGCACGACCCGGCCGGCCGCGAGCGTGTCCGCCTCGTTCACCCAGCCCGGACGCATCGCCGAGCGCGGCGTCGAGGTCGGCGACGTGGTCGAAGCCGGGCAGGTGCTCGCTCGTCTCGACCGTGCCCCCCTCGACAACCGGGTGTGGGCGGCCGGCGCCGCCGTCGAAGAGGTCCGCGCCCAGCGCGACCAGCTCGACCGCGACATCGATCGGGTCGAGCGCCTCATCGCCGCCGAGATCGGCACCGACCAGTCGCTCGAGCAGCTCGAGGCCCAGCGCGAGCGCATCGACGCGGCGATCTCGGCGGCCTCGGTGCAGTACAACGAGGCCGCGCGGATGCGGGGCGAGGGCGTGCTCGAGGCGCCGATCGCCGGCGTCGTGACCGAGGTCTACGCCGAGTCCGGCGAGTTCGTGCAGCCCGGCCAGCCCATCGTGCGCATCTCGGGCGCGGACGGCGTCGAGGTCGAGATCGACGTGCCCGAGGCCACCGTGCACCGCATCGCCTCCGGCGACCGCGTGCGCATCGAACTGCCGATGTCCGACCGCCCGGCGATGGACGGCACGGTCGAGCGCATCAGCCGCGCAGCCGCCGAGCGCGGGCGCCTGTATCCGGTGGTCGTCTCGACGGCCGGCGGCGCAGCCGTGCCCCCCGGCGCCGCCGCCGAGGTGCTCGTCGACGTACCCCTGCCCGACGGCCTCGCCGTGCCCCTGCGGGCGGTGGTCGATCCGACGGGGCAGTTCCCCGGCGTCTACGTCGTGCGCGACGACCACGCGGTGCGCGTGCCCATCGAGGTCGTTGCGGTCCACGGCGGCGCGGCCACCGTGCGCGGCGAGCTCGCCGTCGGTGATCTCGTCGTCCGCTCGGGCCTCACCACCGTCGCCGACGGTCGCGTCGTGGAGGTCGCCCGATGAACGCCGCCAGCCTCATCACGTCGCGCAGCCGCCTCTTTCTCACCTTCGCCGTCGTCCTGACGCTCGCCGGCGCGTTCGCCTGGCAGACGATGCCGCGCCAGGAAGACCCCACCATGCCGTACCGGGCGGCGCTGCTGATCGTGCCCTTCCCCGGCGCGGACGCCGAAGACGTCGAGCGGCTCGTCGTCGACCCGCTCGAAGAAGAGCTCGCCCAGGTCACCGAGCTGCGCGAGGTCCGCAGCACGTCCCGCGCCGGCGCCGCGATCCTCGTGCTCGAGATCGAGGACCGGATCAGCGAGGTCGGGCCGGTCTGGGACGAGGTCGAGGACCGCATCGCCGACGCGCGCGGCAGCTTCCCCGATGCGGTGCTCGAGCCGGAGTTCGACCGCGACATCTTCGACCAGGAGTCGATCGTCGTCGCGATCACCGGCGACGACGACCCCCTCGCCCTGCTCGACGCCGCCGAGACCCTCAAGCGCCGGCTGCTGCGCGAACCGACGGTCTCGCGCGTCGTGCTCACCGCTGAGCCCACCGAGCAGATCACCGTCGCCCTCGACGACGCGACGGCGCGTCGGCTGCAGCTCGATCCTCGCGCCCTCGCCGCACAGCTCGCCGCGCGCAACGTCGCCCTGCCCGGTGGCAGCGTCGTCGCCGACGGACGCACCCTCACCCTCAGCCCCAACGCCGAATACGGGTCCATCGACGAGATCGCGGCCACGCCGGTCATGCTTCCGTCCGGCTCGATCGTCGCCCTCGGCGAGATCGCGGACGTGCGACGCGAGGCGGCGACGCCGATCGAGAGCCGCATGCGCTTCGACGGCCAGCTCGCCGTCGCCGTGGGTGTCGTGCCCGCCGACGCGATCAACCTGCTGACCTTCGGCGACGACGTGCAGGCGGTCGTCGACACGCTCAACGACGACATCGCCCCGCTGCGCGCCGAGTTCATGGCCTTCCAGCCGGCTCGCGTCGAGGAGCGGCTGCAGAGCCTGTCGCGCTCGTTGCTGCAGGGCGTGCTGATCGTCGCTCTCGTCGTCGTACTGGTCATGGGGCCGCGCCTCGGCATCGCCGTGGCGAGCATCGTGCCGCTGGTCACCCTGTCGGCCCTCGCGGTGTACGCGATCGGCGGCGGCGTCCTGCACCAGATGTCCATCGCCGCGCTGGTGCTCGCTCTCGGCCTGCTCGTCGACAACGCGATCGTCGTCGCCGAGGCCGTGCAGAGCCACATCGACGCCGGCCTCGACCGGTGGGACGCCGCGCGCGCCGCCATCCGCGAGCTCGCCCTGCCCCTCGGCGCCGCGACCGGCACGACGATCGCCGCGTTCGTGCCGATGTACCTGTCGGTGGGACCCACCGGCGACTTCACCCGCGCGATCCCGATCATGATCATGCTCACGCTGACCGTGAGCTACCTCTTCGCGATCACCGTGACGCCCTCGCTCTCGGCGATGCTGCTGCGCCCCACCACGGGCCAGAACGAGACGCGGCTGCACGCGACGCGCGCCCTGTCGAACATTGCGACCCGGCGCCCCTGGGTCGCGCTGGTCGGTGCCGCCCTGCTCATCGCCGGATCCGTCCAGCTCGCCGGCCAGGTGCGGATGCAGTTCTTCCCGGCGAGTGACCGCAACCAGGTCATCTTCGACGTCGAGCTGCCCGAGGGCACCCACCTCGACGAGACGGACGCCACCGTCGCGGCCCTCGAGGCCGTGCTCGCCGAGCAGCCCGGCGTCGAGCAGGTCGCGTCCTTCATGGGCCGCGGCGTGCCCCACTTCTACTACAACCTCGTGCAGAAGCCGCAGCGCCCGCACTTCGCCCAGCTCGTCGTGACGACCACCTCGATCGACGACGTCGAGCCGCTGCTGCGTCGGGTCCGCGAGCTGGCCCCCGCGACCGTGCCCGAGGCCCTCGTCATCGGCCGCCGCATCGAGCAGGGGCCGCCGGTCGAGGCGCCGATCGAGATCCACGTGGTCGGCGACGACCTCGTCGACCTGCAGCAGGCGGCGGACGCCATCGCGGCCACCCTGCGCGACACCCCCGGCGCCGTCGACGTGCGCCACAACCTCGGCCAGGGCGCGCCGTCGCTGGACGTGACGGTGAACGACGCGGCCGCCGCACGGGCGGGCGTGACCCGCGAGGACGTCGCCCTCGCCCTCCTCGGCCAGACTCGCGGCCTCACCCTCGGCCAGTACCGCGCGGGCGACGACCCGGTGCCGATCGTCATCCGCGCCGACGAGGGCGATCGCACGACCACGGACCAGCTCGAGACGCTGCTCGTCAGCCGGCCCGGTGTACCCGCGGTGCCCCTCGAGCAGGTCGCCCACCTCACGCCGACGTGGCGTCCGGCGGTCCTCTCGCACCGCAACTTCCGCCGCTACGTCACCGTATCCGCCCAGCTCGACGCCGGCGTGACGTACGCTGACGTCCTCGACCGCTCCCAGCCGACCCTCGAAGGCCTCGATCTGCCGGCGTCCGTGACCCTCTCGCTGGGCGGTGACGCGGAGGGATCCGGCGAGGCGAACGCGGCGCTGCTCACGACGCTGCCGATCGGGTTGTTGCTGCTGCTGACCTTCCTGATGGGCGAGTTCAACTCGTTCCGAAAGGTTGGCATCGTGCTGCTCACGGTGCCCCTCGCCGCCACCGGCGTGATCCCCGGCCTCGTGTTCGGCGGCCAGCCGTTCGGCTTCATGTCGATGCTCGGCGTGTTCGCCCTCATCGGCATCGTCGTGAACAACGCGATCGTGCTGCTCGACGTGATCGGCGCCCGCCGATCCGAAGGCGCCACCGTGGCCGAGGCGATCGACGCGGCCATCGCTGCGCGCACCCGCCCGATCCTGCTGACGACGGCGACGACGGTGGCGGGCCTGCTGCCCCTCGCGGTGTCGCCAAGCACGTTCTGGCCGCCTC
>Ga0070729_10002157_pt1 | contig 26408 bp, 15 predicted proteins | sample tdDd472_FD_66725 | JGI IMG/M metagenome (GOLD analysis project Ga0070729, IMG submission 66725) | Marine sediment microbial communities from the Atlantic coast under amendment with organic carbon and nitrate - tdDd47.2 | ecosystem: Environmental > Aquatic > Marine > Coastal > Sediment | place... | reverse complement strand
GGCCCTGGACCAGGCGGGCATACCCTGCGAGATTCTGGATGCGGCGCGGATCGGGCTGAGGACCCGAGGGCCGTTGCTGGATTCCGAACCCGAGGATCTCGCCCGGGACAAGGTCCGCGATATCCTGGCGCAGGTGCCGGTGGCCGTGGTGCCCGGCTTCCTGGGCCGCGACACCGATGGACGTTGCACCTTGCTGGGGCGCGGCGGATCGGATCTGACGGCCCTGTTTCTCGCCCAGCGTCTGGAAGCGGTCGAATGCCGGCTCCTGAAGGACGTAGACGGGCTGTTGCAGGTTCATCCCGACGGCAGCTTGAACTGGGAGAGCCGCTACGCAACCGCACATTATGACGAGTGTCTGCGGGTAGGCGGCCCATTGATCCAGCCCAAGGCGGTGGAGTTCGCCGCCCGGCATCAGTTGAGTTTCGGCATCGCACGATGCGGCTCGTCCGGCGGAACCCTGGCCGGCCCTTTCCCCAGCCGCTTCGAAACCGTGCCGGCTCGCCCCCGGCGGCTACGGGTAGCGTTGGCGGGTCTGGGCTCGGTGGGCCTGGGTGTGTACCGCTGGTTGCAAGGCTTGTCCGATGATTTCGAGGTGGCGAGCATTCTGGTCGGCGATCCGACCAAGGCCAGACCTGGCGGTGTGCCGGCAGATCTCCTGACCACCGAGCCGAAGGATCTACTGACGCCGGCGCCGGATCTGCTCATCGAGGTCATCGGCGGGACGGACACGGCCGGGTATCTGATCAAACGGGCCATCGATCAGGGCATTCCAGTGGTGTCGGCCAACAAGCAGCTCCTGGCCCTGGAGCCGGAGTTGTTGCGGACGGTGACCGGCTGCGCCCCGATCGCCCGCGACGCCGGCAGCCTGACAGCCGCCGCCGCAGTGGGCGGATCGCTACCGGTCCTGGAGCGGACAACCTTGCTGGCAGCCGACGAGCCGATCGTCGCGGTGGAGGGCATCCTCAACGGCACATGCAACTACATCCTCGACCGCATGCATACCGGCCTTTCCCTGGACACGGCCCTGGGCGAGGCCCAGGACCTGGGCCTGGCCGAGGCCGACCCCACCCTGGACGTCAGTGGTCTGGACTGTGTCTACAAGTTGGCCCTGCTGGCCAGCACGGCCTTCGGCCAGACCATCGGTCCGAAAGAGATCGTCTGCGAGGGCCTCGAGAACGCCACCGACCTACGCCTGCAAGAGACCGAGGACAGCGAACAGATCATCAAGCTGGTCGCCGAAGCCCGTCGTGAAGGAGGGCGAATCCGGGCCCGGGTAGGCTTGCGGGCAATCACAGCGGAGCACTCGCTGGCGGATTGTCTGCTGGAACGCAATCGTCTGGTGGTCGAGACCGCCAGCGGCCGGCGGGTAGTGCTCGATGGCCGGGGTGCTGGTCGCTGGCCAACCACCGTGGCGGTGCTCAGCGACGCGCTGGCCCAGCGGCGACGGCTGTGCGATCCGGGCCTGACTGCGTCGGTGTCGCGGCGCGAGGCATCGGCTCAGTAGGGCTCGTCTGGACTCCCTGTGGAGGTACCCGGCCCGGAGTCGGCCGGGTACCCCAGGCAGGGCAGCAAAAAACTTGATATTATGACTCCTGAAAGCACTTTTGGCCCGAGGGAGTTCTCACGCCCCATCGGATTCGATTCTTCGGAGCCTCATAAAGATGAAAGACCTGCTGGAACGCGCCCTGACACCCGCCGAATTGACCCACGCCGATCTGGTGTCCTTGCTGGATCTCACCGACGCGGATCAACTGCGATCCCTGTACCGAGCGGCCTACGACGTGAAGGTCCGCGAGGTGGGCAAGGTGGTGTTCTTTCGGGGCATCATAGAGTTCAGCAACCTCTGCGCCAAGAACTGCGACTACTGCGGCATCCGCCGGGACAACCGCGAGGTCGAGCGTTTCTGGATGAGCGAGGACGAGATCCTCGTGGGCGCCCGCTGGGCCCACGAGAGCGGCTACGGTTCGCTGGTGCTTCAGGGCGGCGAGCGCCGCGATGAAGAGTTCGTCGACTTCATCACCAGCGTATTGCAGCGCATCCACACCGAAACCGACGGCGAACTGGGTGTGACCCTGTCCCTGGGCGAACAGGACCGGGATGTCTACCGACGCTGGCATGAGGCGGGTGCCCATCGCTACCTGTTACGGATAGAAACGACCAATCCCGAACTCTACGCCTCCATCCATCCCCGGGACCACGACTGGGACGAGCGCCTGCGCTGCCTCGCCCGTCTCCGCGATGAGGGCTACATGGTGGGGACCGGAGTGATGATCGGCTTGCCCGGCCAAACCACCGCCGATCTGGCCCGGGACCTGTTGTTCTTCCGAGAACACGATGTGGACATGATCGGCATGGGTCCCTTCATCCCCCACGACGAGACGCCCCTGGCCCACCTGGCGGAGGACTTCGACAAGGAAGCTGCCCTGAACCTAGGGCTCAAGATGATTTCCTGCGCCCGGTTGCTGTTGCAAGATGTGAACATTGCCGCCACCACGGCACTCCAGGCTCTCGAGCCCACCGGACGCGAGCTGGGATTGCAGGCCGGGGCCAACATCGTCATGCCGAACATCACCGATACCCGCTACCGCAAGGCCTACCAGTTGTATCGGGGCAAACCCTGCCTGGACGAAAACTCGGGCATGTGTCGCAGCTGCCTGCAGAAGCGCATCGAGGGTCTCGGCGAGGAGATCGGCTTCGGAAAACTGGGAGACTCGCCCCATTACCGGAAGCGGCGGCAACGTTAGTTTCCGACCCACTTGACCCGCCTCCATTCATTCGGTAATATTTTACCAGTAGCACCTATGGAACCGGGCCCCGATCGGGAGTCACCATGGCCAAAAGCAACAAGCGAGATTTCGCCGAGCACGATCTCAGTCGCCGCGAACGTCAGATCATGAGTGCAGTATACAGGTTGGGCGAAGCAACCATCGCGCAGATCGGTGAACACATTCCGGATCCACCGACCAACGACGCCATCCGCAGGCTTTGCCACATCCTGAAGGAGAAGGGCTTCCTGCGGGCACACCTGGATGGGACCCGTAACGTCTTCGTTCCCACCGTTGGCGTGGGCAACGCCAGGCGCTCCGCCCTGGACAATATCATCGACACCTTCTACGGCGGTTCAGCTCCCATGCTCGTGGCGTCGCTGTTGGATTCGGGGAGGGAGGACCTCGGACCGGAGGAACTCGCCCGCCTGGCGGCGATCATCGAGAACGCTGCGACCAAGGAGCGCGGCGAATGAATCTGCTGGTCAGCGGATCATTGCTGGGCCTACCCACCGCTTTCTGGATGGCGACCTTGCTGGAGGTCGCGTTCAAGGGCTCCTTGCTGCTGGTGACGGCGCTGCTGGTCGAGCGCTTGATACCGCGTTCCGCTCCCGCCGTGAGAAGTCGTGGCTGGACCCTGCTGTTCCTGCTTCTTCTGGCGTCGTCAATTTTATCCCCGGCGATCCGCTTCCTGGACCGCGAAGGCGATCTGACTCCATTGACTTCCGCGAGATTCGGCTTCAGCCTCATTCAATCGATACCTGCCCCGGATTTACCGGCAGTGGCCGATGGCTCGAATGCAGGCACGTCCACACCTGCAACCAGCATGCAGATGTCGACGATGACTTCGACTGTACGAAGTGGCGCTGTCAGCTCTGAACGCGGAGAGTTCGAACCCACTTTTGGAGGACCCATCTTGCACTTCGCTTCGGTGATAGCGGTCGTGTGGTTGGCCGGCGCGGCGGTGTTGCTGATTCGTACGATTCTGGCCTATGGGGCAGGACGTCGCCTCGCCCGGTCGGCCCTGCTGCTGACCGGCGGTGAAGCGCCGGCACTAGTAGCTACCATCGGCGCCCAGCTGGGACTGACCAGACCGGTGATGGTGCGTGCCAGCGACGCGGTAACGGTTCCATTCGTCACCCGGGACCCGCGTCCCGTACTCGTGTTGCCGGCAACCGTTAAAGACTGGAGTGCCGATGCTCTGCGGGCTGTCGTCCTGCACGAGTTGGCTCATCTGCGCCGCCGAGATCTGATTCGTCTGTTGCTGGTCGACGTGGTCTGCGCCATGACCTGGTTCAATCCCCTGGTCTGGATGGCTGCCCGTTCGGCTCGTCTGGCCGCCGAGATGGCCTGCGACGAGCTGGCCTGCGCCGAGGGAGGAACAGCCGGTAAGCTGGATTATGCCCGCCGGTTGCTCTGGTTTGCGCGGCGTGCGGTAGCTGCCCGGGTCCCCGCACAGGAGCCGGGTATGGCCGGCCGGCCGGGGCTGGAGCGACGTATCCGCCACATCCTCGAGAATGGAAGCGACGATCTTGATCACGCCGGCCATGGCATCGGCCATAGGATGCGACGACCGTTGATGACCGTAGCGGCGCCGGCGTTGGTTGTGCTGCTGTTGGTGCCGTTGGTAGCGTTCGAAACCTCACCGGGAGCTCCCGTGGCCGGTTCGCCCACCGGCATTGTCGACCTTTTGCCGGTAGCAGCGACGAAGCCGCAAGGCCCTCCGCACTCAATGCCGGGCAACGACTTGGCGCCGGTCGAGGCAGGCATCCACACCCTGGCCATTGCCGGTGAGACGGCGCAAGTATTGGCGCTGATCGATGAAGATCCGGTCCTGCTAAACACGTCCGACCGGCAGGGAATGACGCCGCTGGCGCTCGCGGCGTGGCACGACCGGCTGGAGTTGCTCGAGGCATTGATCGCCCGCGGAGCCGATCTGGATCATAAGAACCACAACGGCTTGACGCCTCTGTTCAGCGCCCTGGATCGGGGCAGGCATACCGCAGCCCGGATGCTGCTGGCCGGCGGCGCCGATGTACAGGCCCGCGGCTATCGCAACAGGACATTGCTGCACATGGCCGTGCGTGGCCACTACACCTGGTTCGCTGGTGAACTGGTAAACCGGGGTGTCGATCTCAATGCCCCTGACTCCCGGGGCGTACGACCCCTGGATCTGGCAACCTGGAATGGTGACCAGGACATCGTCGAGCTGCTCTCGGCGAACGGAGCCCAACGCAGCGGACTGTCCGAACCGATCCGCATACCCAGGAACGCCAAGATCCACTCTTGACCCCGAACATTTTTTACCGCATCTTGAGATTACGGTAATTTTTTACCGTCCCCTGACGAGCCGTCTATGCGGCGCCTCGCGGCGTCCACCAAGGGAGCTGTCATGTTCAAGATGTATCCATCGGGCCTGCGTGGCCGTCGACGATCACTCCTGCTGGGACTACTCCTCGTACTGCCGGCTATATCCGGTCTGGCTGGCCAGGAGTCGCACTCCGAAGGCACCCTCTGGATTCACAACACCGCTCAACCCGCCAACGGTGTGGAATCACTCCGGTTGGAGGAAATGTGGCGAGCCGGGGGAGTCGATGACGACGAGACGATCTTCGGTCTCATCACCCGCGTCCGGAGTGACGACGCGGGCAACCTCTATCTGCTGGACGCCCAGTTGCAACAGGTCTACGTCTTCGATCCCGAGGGCAATCCGCGCGGAACCCTGTACCGGGAAGGCGACGGACCAGGTGAGATCACCTGGGGCTGTGACCTGATGTTCCTGCCTGACGGAGACCTTGGCGTTACCCGGCGCTTCCCCGGATCGGTCGTCACGGTCGCAACCGACGGCACACCGACAACCCACGGTTTCGGCGGCAAGGACCCGCGACTCTCGTTCGCCTCAGGAGAATCGGCCGGCGGGAACATCGTCATCGGGGGCGTCGTCAGTAAACCCGGCGAACACGACGGGGCCGGCACCCGCACCAACTTCCTGGCGTCATTCAGCCCCGGCGGTGACGAACAGGTCCGCTACACCGAAAAGTCCTGGAGTTTCGACTACCACAACAACTTCACGTTCAAAGAAACGTCCGCCCTGGCGGACTTCCTCTACTCATATGCCGTCGGGCCCGACGGACGGGTCTACACGTTGCCTGATCGAGAGCGCTACGTCGTCAAGGTCTTCAACACCGACGGTTCGGTGGACCGGATCATCGAGCGCGAGTTCACGCCCCGTCAGCGTACGAATGTAGAACGGGCGCGCATCCAGGCCCTGGTCGACAGGCGCTTCCGGACCTTCCCCTTCGACCTGACTGTGGAACTGGCCGACAGCGAAGCGGCGGTCCCTTGGTACTACCGAGGTCTACAAGTGGCGCCCGACGGGAGCTTATGGGTTCGGCACAGCCAGAGCGCGGAGGCCGTCGACGCCCTGATCGTCTTCGACGTATTCGACCCCGAAGGCCACTACCGGAAGCAGGTGGCGGTGCCGGTTCCCGGTAACGCAATGCTCGACGGCGTCTTCCTGGCCGGTTCCGACCGGCTGGTCGTGGTCCACGGCTTCGTGGACTGCATGCGCATGAACGTGGGCGGCGGCCGTGGCCCCATTGATGACGGGACCGGGGACCCCCAACCTGTGGAAGTGGTCTGTTACCGGATTGTCCAGTAGTCGAGTTACCGGAACCAATCAACTCAACGAAGGTCAAAAACATGTTCTGTCGAGTTGGAATCCTTTCGATCATCCTTGTGCTTTGCACCTTTCTGCTCGGCGAATCCCTGCTGTGCGAAGGCCTGGCCGCCGAGATCCATACTGCCGCCCGCACCGGCGAGTTGCAGCAAGTTCAATCAATCCTGGCGACGACTCCCGCGGCCCTCGACCAAATGGATTCGCAGGGCCAGACTCCGCTTCACCAGGCCATCATCGGCAACCACGGAGACATTGCCCGCTACCTCGTGGCTAGCGGAGCGGCCCTCGATGAGAAGGATCGCCAGGGCCGCACCCCACTGTACATAGCCCTGGATCGAGGTCGAACCGGCTCCGCCATCATGCTGCTCGATGCCGGCGCGGACCACCGCCGTCTGGGGGCGACTGCCTTGCACATGGGGGTCCGCACGGGCAACCTCACCATCGTTCGGCGCATGCTGGCGTCCGAGGCTCCGGTCAACGCCACCAACCGGCGCGGCGAAACCCCGCTGGTGCTGGCCATCAAACGCAATCAGAACGAGATGGCGATCCTGCTGTTGCAACATGGTGCCGATCCAGTTCTGGAACTGGACGGCGGCACACCGGTAATCTGCTGGGCGGCCGCCAACGGTCGGCAACAGATCGCGACTCTGCTGGTGGAAAACGGCGCCGATCTGGAGGCCACCGGCGGCGATGGTCACAAGGCCATCGATCTGGCGGCGCGCCACGGACACCAGGAGATTGTGGCTTTCCTGCAGGTGCACGGGCAGCGAATCGCGGACCGGGAGATCCGGACCACCGCCCAATGGTTGGCCGAACCGCTGCAACGAGGCGAGGCGGTTTTATGGCACCTCGGTCACTGCGGTTGGGCCATCAAGACCCGGGACCACTTGCTGGTGTTCGACTATGTACCGTCACGCCACCGGCCGGCGACCCCCGGATTGGCCAGTGGATTCCTCGTTCCGACAGAGCTGCAAGACCAGAAGGTGACTGTTCTTGTCACCCACGGCCATGGCGACCACTTCTCGCCGGCGATCTATCCCCTCGCCGAGGGAATCGAGGATATCCGCTACATCTACGGTTTCGAGCCAGGGACCTCCGGCAGTGGGTCCGGCGATCCCTACCGCGGACCTCGGTACACCTACACCGCCCCGCACACACACCATGAGATAGATGGCCTGCAGATCGCGACCATCGAATCCAATGATCAGGGCGTCGGGTTTCTGGTCACGGTCGACGGTTTCACCATCTACCACGCCGGCGACCACGCCGGTTGGCGGGAGGACGCCCGGCAGGGATTCACCGCCGAGATCGACACCCTGGAGGAGCTCGGGCGCCATATCGACGTGGCCTTCCTGAACGTCACCGGTTGTCACACCCATGGCGAGTGCCCCTTGGAAGATGGGACCCGGTACACTCTCGAACATCTCGCGCCCGAGCGCTGGTTTCCGACCCATGCCGGCGACCGGGAGCACGTATACCGTGAGTTCGCTGCCAAGGCAGAAGCCGGAAAATACCCGTCCACGATCATCGTCCCCACTTACCGGGGAGACCATTTCGCCTACCGACGGGTAGTTCGTTGATTCTGAAAAAGTCCCCTCATCTGACCGCGGATGGTCTATAGTCACGGGTTAGTATCCGCCTCACACCCCACCGAGGAGGACTGGTATGCGCCCTGCCCAACCATTCGCGGTCAAGCTACTTGGACTCTCGTTGCTGCTGTTGACCGTCGCCTGCCTGACCACTTGTAGCGATGACGACTCCACGACACCGGATACCGGCGCCGACGGCCTGATCGGCTCCGGCGGAGGGTCCGTCAGCGACGCCGGCGGCGCCCAGGTCGAGATTCCTGCCGGCGCCCTGAGCCAGGACACGGCCATCACCGTGACGACCTATACCGATCCGGACGAGTTCCCAGTAACCGCCGGACCGGTGCCCGCGTTCTGGGGCGGCGCCGAATTCGGTCCCTCCGGCACCGAGTTTGCGCTGCCGGTGACCATCTCCATCCCCGCCCGGGTACCCCTGACCCCGGGTACCGAGTACCCGCTGTTCGTCTATGAACCGGATAGCCTGCGGTGGGATCTGACCTCGGCTCCGGCAACCGTCTCGGCCACCGGAGATGCCCTCGTCGCCGAGGTGGAGCATTTCTCCGTCTTCTCCCCGGGTGGTAGTCCCGGCGGTGCCGGAGACCTGAGCGACATAGATGCCAATCTCTGCGACGGCGACCCCACCGCAATCTGCAACGCCTATATCGCGTACTTCAAGAGTTACATCGCGGATGTGGGCGACAAGGGCCTGTTCGACGGCGAATGCAAGGAAGTGGTGGGACTGTACATGGATGTGGCCGCCGAGATCGTCGGCGTCGGGGCCTTCGTCCCCGTACGAGACGGCGAGTTTCGCGGCGAGACCCTGACCATCTCCTACCAGGCTGATTGTGGCACCGGCAACGATGCCGGCGGGTTCCTCGACGCCATCTCGACCATCTACTACGAGTGCACGGCGCCCGCATTGTCGGCCGTCGCCGATCCTGACGAACTGCAACCCGGCGGATCGAGCACGGTCACCGCGACCCTGGCCTGCGGTCAGCAGGCCTATCCCGGACAATCGGTGCAGTTCGAGTGCTTCGGCATCGGGCAGATAGACCAGGACGCCGGGACCACCAATCCGGCGGGCCAGGCCCAGACCATGTACAGCGTCGAGGATGAGGACGGCGAGGCTACGGTTCGGGCCTACTACGACGCGTGCGCCGGCCACGACAACGCGGCGACCATCACCAACGACGCTCTGATCACGGTGAGCGGGTCCTGGAGCGGTTCGCTGGTCATCATCTACGACCACCAGGTGGGCGGTTCGCCGCTGGATGCTTTCTACGACGTCGTGACCATCGACTTCGATCTGGAGATTGAAGAGGGTTCGGTCAGCGGCAGCGGCAGCGGCTACCACATCGCGACCGTGACGCCGGGCGGTGATTGCTGGAACGGATCACTCAGTGCCCCGGCGTTCGAGGCGATCGTTCTCGGCTCGGCTACCGAGACCAGCCTCGAATTTCAGGTCCTACCCATATCGATGCCCCTGTCTTTCGTCATCACCTGCCATTCGAACGACCCCCAGGACTACTCCTATCCGGTGCACGGCATGCTGGAGGGGGCGATACTGGGCCAGTACGTGGTATTGAATGTACCGCTGGAGGATGGAGGCACCGATATGGGAGAAGGCACCGACGACTGGGGCGAGGACATCCCGGTGCATTACTCCTACACCGTGACCATCAGCCAGGGCGGAGACTGACCGACACCGCAGCGCTGATCATGATGCCAATCACAACGGGTCCGGCGACGGTCCGACGATCAGACATTTATTCGCACATTTCGCGATACTTTTGTGATACAGTCACACCAGCCGACATCTTGCTTGACCTCTAAGTGGCTAAACTCAAAATCGCCCAATATCCAATAAACCATCACGCAAGGGAGGGAGAGTCCATGCGTACATCGATCACGCTGTTGATGGTGAGTACCATCCTGTTGCTCGCCTGCTCCGCTTCGGCGCAGGTTGCATCCGCACTCATCGAACAGGGACAGCCGTTGCCCGGTTCGGTGAACGACCTCATCGGTACCATTTCCGGCCCCGCGGTGAATCACGGTGCAGGCGGCTACGCCTTCAACCTGAACACCGTCGTGAGCCCTGTCACTACTTCCCGAGCCTGGGGCACGATCACCGGCGGCCTGGGTGACAACATTCGCGCCGAAGGTATCTTCGGCATCTACGAGCAGAACTCCTGGGAGTCGTTCTTCGGCTTCGGTGGTGACGGCCAGGTGTCCTACTCGCCCAGTTGCACCAATCTGGACACCGGCACCAGCGGGCTCGACGGAGTCTGGCTCGACGACCTGCCCATCGCCGTCGAGGAGGAAGTCTACCCCCATCTCGACGGCTGGTTCTGGAGCTTCGGCAGCCGGCCCGGCGTCACTCAGGACGGTATCCCCTACTTCGTCGGTGGCATCACCGATGTTCAGGGCGGATCCACCCAGAACCGGGGACTCTTCTACGGACTGGATGCGGCGCCGCTGCTTCTGGGCGGCGACTTCATCGGCGGAGTGGCCGACCCTGTGACCAGCGGATCAGGCGGCATCAGCTTCGACTATCGCGTCTCGGGATACGGCACCCACTGGATCGGCGAAGTCGGCACCGACAGCCCCTCGGCTATGAACCGCCACGTGGTCATCGACGGCACCGTTCTGCAGATTGACGGCAGCAACGTGACCGAGGGCACTCCGGTACCGGCGGCGGCTGGAGGTCTACCCGGGGAGAACTGGAAGAACTTCGATTACATGGGTATCTCCGAGGATGGGCAGTACCTGTTCACCGGGGACACCGACGGTGACACGGCCACCGACGAATTCGTCGTACTGAACGGCATGATCGTGTTGCGCGAGGGCGACGTGATCGATGGCTGGACCCTCACCGGAGCTGCCGAGAACGCCTACATGAATGCCGATGGCGACTATGTGGTTGTCTGGGACGTCGAAACCCTCGAGGGGGACATCGAAGCATTGATCTTCAACGGCATGGTATTGCTGGTTGAGGGAGACCAGGTGGATACCGACATGGACGGCATCCTGGATGATGCCTTCCTGACCAGCTTTACAGGTCTGGCCTCGCTGGTGCTGTCCAACCGTGACGGTGGTGTTGCCAATGTCTACTTCACCGCCGACGTGGAGACCGGTGCACCCGGACCGGCATCAATGGAGCCCGACGAGATCGAGCTGAGCCTCACTGCCGAGGAACTCGAAGCATTGGGTTACGATGAGCCGGTGACTATATCCAATCCCAATCGCGCGGAAGTAGAGATGGGCTTCTGGATGGCCACCGACGTGGTGGTTCCGACTTATCTGGCACTCTTCGATGTCACCTCCGGCAGCGGGAGCGTCACCTTGAACTGGCAGACCGCACACGCCGATGACGCCAGCTTCGAGGTGATCGCCAGAGCCGGCTCACAGCAGTGGACCGTAGAGGTGATCGACGCCGGCAACGGTGTGTTCAGCGCTCTGGACCACCCGGCGGGAATCAGCGGTGAGGTGACGTACGAGCTCTACTACCGGCCGGTCGACTACCCGCAGGGCGTCCTGCTCGGCTCCAAGACCGTGACCCTGGAGACACCCACTGCTGGCGTGCGCTTGACCGGAGCCCACCCCAACCCCTTCAACCCGCAGACCCAGGTCACCTTCGCAGTGGACCGGGGGCAGTCGGTGCGTCTGTCGATCTATGACATGAACGGACACCTGGTACAGGTGTTGACCGACACGCACTACGACGCCGGCACCCACCAGGTGGCGTGGACCGGAATCAACGCTCAGGGACAACGCGTCCCCTCGGGCAACTACTTTGCCCGCCTCGTAGCCGAGGACGGCACCCAAACCAGCAAGTTGATGCTGGTGAAGTAGTCGGCGATCAGGTTGAGTTCATATGACGGCTCCGGGCCACGGCCCGGGGCCGTTTTTCGTGGGCTCAGGGAGTCTCGCGCAGCTGCAGGTAGGCGTCGCGGGCGGCCGGGAAAGGCACGAGGGCACGATCGAAGATACCCAGGCTGAAGGCGATGGCCAATCCGTAGTTGGTCACCGGAACACCGGCGTCACGGCATCGCTGCAATCTGCTCAGCACCTCGCGCCGGTTCATGGTGCAGGCCCCGCAGTGGATGACCAGTTTGAAATCCGCCAGGTCGGCGGGAAAATCGTGACCCTGGGCGTGCTCGATCTGCAGGGCGCCGCCCAGATACCGGGTCAGCCACTGCGGGAGTTTGACCCGGCCGATGTCCTCGGCCAGGGGATGGTGGCTGCAGGCCTCGGCGATCAGTACCCGATCTCCGGCCTGCAGGCGATCGATGGCCGCAGCTCCGACCACCTGCAGGGACAGATCGCCCCGGAACCGGGCCATCAGGATGGAAAAACTCGTCAGTGCCACCTCGGGCGGCGTATCGGCCGCCACCTTCAGGAATGCCTGACTGTCGGTGACCACCAGCTTCGGGGGCTGCTTCAGATTCGCCAGGGCCGGCCCCAGTTCACGTTCCTTGACCACCATGCACATGGCATCGCCGTCCAGCAGGTCGCGGATGGCCTGGACCTGGGGCATGATCAAGCGTCCCCGCGGCGCTTCCATGTCGATGGGTACGACCAGAACGGCCAACTCGCCTGGACCCACCAGGTCGCTGACCATGGCAGTGGGCTCGAGGAAGTCGCCGGGGGTCGCCGCGATGATGGCCTGGCGCAGTTCGGCCAACCCCTGCTTCTCCGGGGCCACGGTGTGCACGACCGGCACGCCGTCTCGGGTCAGCGTGTCGAGCAGGTCGGAATCGGCGGTTTGCCTGTCCGCTTGGTTGCAGACAACAATGACCGGAGTCTCCATCTGTTTCAGATCAGCCAGCAGGGCCTCTTCGGTCGAACTCCAGGCACCGGCGCCGACCACCAGTAGAACGATGTCGCACCGGTCCAGCATGGCGCGGGTGCGCTCGATACGCCGGGTGCCCAGATCGCCCGAATCGTCCAGGCCGGCGGTGTCGATCAACAACACCGGGCCGATGGGCTGCAGCTCCATGGGCTTGGTCACCGGATCAGTGGTCGTGCCCGGCGTATCCGAGACGATGGCCACATCCTGGCCCATGAGCGCGTTGATGAGGCTGGATTTGCCCACGTTGCGACGACCCAGCAAACCGATATGCAGACGGAAGCTGCGCGTTGCGCGGGAACGACTCGCCTTCCGCCCACCCGGCTGTTCCTCTGCGCTCTTCTGATCCCGATGTTCCAAGCTCAGCTCCTTGCAACTGGCGCCCGTGGTGTCAGTGGGCGCCGGTCATCAACAATAAACATCCCGCCGGCCGTCACGCACCTTGTCCAGCATGACCTCGGCTCTCCTGAGCGGCTCGCCCGACATCTCGGCCAGGGCGGTGGCGATGCAACGTTCACCAGCGGCCAGAGTCTCGGGCTGCCCGTAATCCAGCAGGTACTCCAGAAAACTGCTCAGGCCATTGGGGTCGCAGTGCTTCTTGATCTCTCCCGGTCGGGCCAGATCCATGAAATCGGCGCCGGTGCGGCCCAGTCGGTAGCAACCGGTACAGAAGGAGGGGACGTAACCCAGATCGGCCACATCCCGCACCACCTCGTCCAAGCCGCGGTGGTCTCCCAGGCTGAACTGGCCGTTGGCCGCGCTGCTGTTGGTGTGGCCTTCGCTGTACCCCCCGGGGTTGGTACGGCTGCCTGCCGAGATCTGGGACACGCCCAGTGCGAAGGTCTCACGTCGGATGTCCGCCGACTCGCGTGTGGACATGATGATGCCGGTGTAGGGCACGGTCAGGCGCAGGATCGCCACGATCTTGCGAAAGGACAGATCCGAAACAGGCTGGGGCGGCTGGCTGGCCAGGGGTGATCCGGTGGCCGGTTCGAGCCGCGGTACACTGATGGTGTGGGGTCCGACCCCGAATCTCTTTTCCAGATGGCGGATATGCTGCAGCATGGCCAGCAGCTCGTAACGCCAGTCAGCCAGGCCGAAGAGCACGCCCACACCCACATCGTCGATGCCGGCCTGAAAGGCCCGATCCATGGCGGCCAGACGCCAGTCGTAGTCGGTCTTGCGGCCGCGCAGATGTACGTGCCTGTAGGTCTCACGATGGTAGGTTTCCTGGAAGATCTGGTAGGTCCCGATGTTTCTCTGCTGCAGCAGCTTGAATTCGTCAACCGACAATGGCGCCACATTGACATTGATCCGCCGGATGCCGTCGTCGTTGTGCCTCACCGAGTAGACGGTGTCGATGGACCGCAGTACGTAGTCGAAGCCCTCGCGGGGATAGGCTTCACCGGCAACCAAGAGGATGCGCTTGTGCCCCTCCTCCACCAGCGCCCGGGTCTCGGACTCGATCTCGGTCTGGGTCAATGAACGGCGGGCGATCTCCCGGTTGCTGGAGCGAAAGGCGCAGTAGGCGCAGTCGTTGCCGCACAGGTTGGAGATGTACAGCGGCGTGAACAGCACCAGGCGCCGACCGTAGATCTCCTCTTTCACGTCTCGGGCGGCGTGGAATAGCTCGCCCAGAAGCTCGGGATCACTGATGCCGGCCAGGGCCGCTACGTCCTCGGCCTCCAGTCCCTGCAACTTGCGTGCGTGGGCCAGGATCTCCTCTATCCGTTTGGCGTCGCAGGGACCCGCAGCCGCGAGAGTTTCGTGGATGAGGGACTCGTTGATGCTGGGCGTCGTCTCGGTGTTCATTTGGCTGGCCCCCCATCTCTGGCGAGTGTGACGGTGAAGGTGGAACCCACGTCCTCCTGACTCGTGACGTCGACGTCGCCTCCGTTCAGGTGGGCGAGACGCCGCAGAATGCTCAAGCCGAGACCGCTGCCCAGAATACGCCGCGTCTTGTCGTTCTTGATCCGCACGAACTCGCCGAACAGCCGGTTCGTTTCCTCTTCACTCATGCCGATGCCGGTGTCGGTCACCGCCACGGAAAGCTGTTCGTCGTTGCCGGCGACCGCCACCACCACCGATCCCTGGTCCCGGTTGTACTTCACGGCATTGGAAATCAGGTTGTTGAAGATGATCTCCATCTCACCGGAATCGCTCATCAGTACGGGATCACCCTCTACCTGCAACGTCACGTCGATTCCGCGCTGTTCCGCATCGGGCTGGAAGGTCTCCATGGCCCGGCGGGCCACCAGCTCCAGATTCACCGGTTGCAGTTCGCGCTGCTTCTGTCCCGACTCGATACGGGTCAGATCAAGCAGGTCGTAGATCAGCTTGCGCATTCCGTCCAATCGCTCCAGGCAACGACCGACCATGGATTGAATCTTCTCGGGATCGTCCAGGGCCACTCCCTCATCCAGGAGGCGCAGGTAACCCTCCACCGCGCCCAGTGGGGCCTTGAGCTCATGGGCCAGCACCGACAGGAACTCGAATCGGACGCGCCGGTTTTCCGAGGCCAGGCGCCGGGCGGCCTGCTGGGCGATGAGATGGCCGGCCGCCTTGGTCACTACCTTGCGCACTTCGTCGGGAGTGAAGGGCTTGGCCAGAAAATCGAAAGCGCCCTGCTTGGTGGCTCGAACCGCCATATCCAGGGACGCGTAGGCGGTGATCATGATCGTCAGGGTCTGTGAATCCCGGGCTCGCAGCTCTTCCAGAATCTCCATGCCGGTACAGCCCGGCATCGAATGGTCCAGCAACAGGATGTCGTACTCGTTTGCCGCCAGCTTCGCCCGGGCGTCGGTACCGTCGACGGCCTCGGTGACCACCAGCGAGAATTCGCCGGCGCCGTGGGGGTCGCTCACTTTCATGGCCTCGAGGGTGCGAACGACGCCGGTGCGCATACCCGGTTCGTCGTCGGCCACCAACACCTGCAGGACCTGATCGTCCGTCACGACCGGTTCCCTGTCTTCAGGGCTCAGGCTCATGGTTGCTACCCCTTGTCGGCCGCGGGATCGTGGCCACCGTTTCGACTGCCGCCGGGCAGAACGATTGTGAAAGTGGTGCCGGTGGGACCCGTCGCGGCGTCGGCGTTGGTCTCGAACCGGAGGTCCCCCCGATGCATCTTGACGATGCCGTAGCTGACTGCCAGCCCCAGACCGGTGCCCTGGCCCCTTTCCTTGGTGGTGAAGAAGGGCTCGAAGATCTTGCTCCGGTTCGCGTCGGAGATCCCGGTACCGTTGTCCTTGACTACAACCTCCACCGAGTCCACGCCGTGGGTGCCTGTATCAATGCTGATGCCGCCACCGTGGGGCATTGCCGCCACGGCGTTATTGACCAGATTGGCCAGTACCTGGGCCAGCTGGTTCCGGTCCAGTTCGGCGGTGAGATCCGCCGACTCATGGTGGATATCCACTTGCACGTTCTCCGGGATCAGGCAGCTGCGCAGGGCCGAATCCACGAGGTCGCCCAGGGTCACTGCCTCGAGTTCCACCTTGTTCTGACGCGCGAAGTCCAGCAGACCGGCGACGATACCCTTGCAGCGCTCGGCCTGGTCGGCGATCAGTGCCAGGTCGCGCGCCTCCTCCGAGTCCGGATCACAGTTGTCCCTCAGCAGATGGGTGTACAGCAGAACGACACCCAGGGGATTGTTCACTTCGTGGGCGATGCCGGCCGCCAGTTGGCCCATGCTCGCCAATCGCTCCGAGTGCATGAGCTGATCCTGGGTGTCGGCCAGTTCCTCGTGCGATTCGTTCAGCTCGCCGACAGTACTGCGCAACTCGTCGATGACGTAGGGCAGGCACATCTCGGATTCGGCCAATCCCTTGAAGATGGCCACGGCGTGCATACGACAGGTATCGTAGCCGCAGGCCCGACAGTTCAACTCGTCGGTGTTCTGACGCTTGCCCATCCGCTCCATGATCTGTCGGATCTCCACCTCGCTGGGTTCTCCCATGCGGCGATCTTCCGGAGTAAAAGCACGGTCCAGGGGCAGATCAATGAGGCGATCCATGAAGCGTTGCCATTCGCCGCGATCGGCCTCGGCAAGGCGCTGGCTAACGTGTCGGCTGATCCGAGCCCGTCGTCTGAACAATGGTTCGGTGGTTGTCATCCCGGCACCCATGATGCAGCCGTTGCAGCACAGGATATCCAGCAGATCGGCGTCCAGGTCTCCGGTTTCGAACTCCCTGATGGCCTCGGGGAAATCCTGGCGGCCGTCAGCGGTGACTACCCGGCCGCTGGTCAGATCCTCGCTCATGCCGGCGGCCTGGACCATGCCCCGTGACAAGGGGAACACGGCCCCCAGGTCCGAGCGTGGCGCATCGAAATCCGCCGGAGCCGAGATTCTGCCGTCCAGTCCCATCAACTGAATCAATCCGTTGAGCTCGGCGAAAGTCAGGGCAGCATCGACGCGGCCGCTGCCCGAGGTCCGAGCCGCCTCGCCCTTCTTGGCCAGACAGGGTCCGATGAATACGATCTTCAGATCTTCGCCATGCAACTCACGCAGGGCCCGGGCGCTGGCCTCCATGGGCGACACCAGCGGCAGCAGGGAGCCACAGAGATCCGGGTGGTACTTCTGAACGTAGGTGACGATGGCAGGACAGGCCGACGACATCCAGCGCTGAGAGGTCGCCTCATCCAGGACCCGGCGGGTGGCCTCGGCCACGAGATCCGCTCCGAAGCCTACCTCGTGCACGATATCGAAACCCATGTCCCGCAGCATGCCCACGAACTGACGCTCATCCACGTCCCGGTACTCGGCAGGAAACGATGGAGCCACCGCCGCAGCCACTGTGTCGGTTCCGGCCAGCAGTTCCTCGACCTCGGCCAGAGAACTCAGCACCTGCTTGGCGCCCTGGCTACAGACATTCACACAGTTCCCGCAACCGATGCACCGCTCGTGTAGAACCTCGGCCTGCCCGTCGGCGATCCGGATCGCCTTGGCAGGACACTCCCGCACACAGGTGTAGCACGTGCGACACCGTTCGCCGATGGTCGTCACCAGGGCCATGTTCGTGGTGGGAGTCGTGTCCGACATCGGTTACCTCAGGCTATCCCGCTGTTCACTGCGTTCGTGCATCTTTCGCCCGAAGAAGGCCATGCGCTCCAGAGAAACACTGATATCCGTGTTCTCTACATAGACTTCATCGGGCACTTTCAAGTGCACGTTAGTGAAGTTCAGAAGGCTGCGAATACCGGCGGCGATCAACAGGTCGGCCGCCTCCTGGGCCGCCTCTGCAGGCAAGGAAAGGATACAGGAGTTCACCCCGTTGGACCGTACGAACCCCAGCAGTTCCTCGGTATCGAGCACAGGAGTGCCGCAGATTCTGCGACCTATCAATTCGGTATCGCCCTCGAAGGCGGCCAGCAAATTCAGGGCCGGATGGTTGCGATGGAAGTACTGTAGAATGGCGCGACCCAGGTGACCGACGCCCACAAGTACCACCGTCTGGCGCTGGCCCCCGTCGAGCACCTTGGTGATCGCACCGGCCAGCGCGGTGACGTCGTAGCCCCGCGTGGAAGTGCCCTGGTATCCGATCCCCATCAGGTCCACTCGCACCTGCGATGGCGTCACACCCGCCAGGTTCGCTAGTTCGCGCGAGAAGATAGATTCCACACCCTGTACGTGGGCACCATTGAGTACTCGTCGATACACGCTCAATCGCCCCACTGTCTTGGGACGCATTCCCATCGTCAATGCTCTTTTGGCCATGATGTCTCCGTTATGTGGTGAACGTTGTTAATAATTTAACCCATGATCGACCTAAATGAAGGCCCCCCCAGAAGCCAGGTCAAGAAGTTTATGCCAAAATTTTAACAGGGTAAAGATCAAGCGGTTTCATGTAGTATATATGATTGTATATAAATGACTTAAACGATCCTTCGGCGAACGATTCCGATGGCACCATCACGCGAATCACATCACCATTCAACAACAAATGGGAGCCCGGAGCGCTCCGGGTCAGGGGTCAGATGACCCTCTCGAATGCTGTCGCCCGAACCACGCAGGCGATAGACCCAAGCCTCCGGTGGCTCGTCCCGAAAGCGGAGGCTGACAACCGGCTCGCCATCCCGCCATTGGCAGCGAATCGTGCAGGGATTCTCTCCGATCCGCGTGCTGATCTCCAGGTGCGGCCATCGGTCCGGTACGTTTGGATCGAGCGTGATCTCGGGAGGTGTCGCCGTCAGGTCCACCTCCAATCCCAGATAGTCGTCACTGAGATTGCGCAGCAGCTCGGCCAGAGACCAGGCCTGACTGGTGGCGCCGCCGAACTCGTCGTTGCTGGCGGCCAAGGCCCCGTCGCGGATCTCCTGCAGAGTCCCGACGGCTCCTTCATCCAGGATCTCGGTCAGCAACATGCCGGTTTGTTCCAGGGCTGCATTCATCCCCGCGTCGCCGGACGCCAGAACCGCCGAGACGTAGGCCCCGGACAACCACAACCACAGGTCGCCGTTGTGATAGGCCTCGTCGTAATAGTAATTCTGCAGATCCAGGTGACGGGGATGGAAAGCCGGATCAGCCTCGGTCAGGGAGATCACTCCCCAGGCCCGGACCAGGAACTCGGCATTCATGTCCGTCACGGCCGATCGCTGTTCCGCGGTGAAGAGTGTCGGCGAGGCCAGCACCGCCAGGAGGCCATTGGGACGCAGCTGGTGATCCTGGGATCCATCCGCGTTCAGATGATCCACGAGACGTCGACCGTCCCAGTACCGGGCGTGGAACTCACCGGCCAGACGCTGGGCGAGCTCTCGCAGTCGCGCTGCTTCGGCTGCATCGGGCGACTGTATATCGCCAGCGGCGGATCCGAAACGTTCCGCAAGACGAGCGGCGGCCAACAAACCTCGATGCCAGAGAGCCTGCACTTCCACGGCACGGTTGCCCCTGGGCGAGTAAGGATGATCCTCTCCACCGGCATCCATCCAGGTCTCGCCGTCGCCGTGGGTCAGGAACAGCTCGGCATCCACCCCGTGTTGCAATGCGCCCGCGACCGCTCTGCTCACCACCGGCGCCATCTCCGCCGCGAAGGCATCGTCCCCCGAGGCCCGCCACAGCTCGTCCAGGGCCCGCACGAACCACCAGGTGCCGTCGATGCTCGCATACTGCACCTGATCCACAGTCACGAAGTTGGGCAATCGCCCTGCGCGGTCACTGGTCGGATCCATGTTCTGAAACTCGGCGAATCCCCGCAAAAGGGTTCGTGCGGTCTCGAAATCGCCGGATGTAATGCACGCCCCGGGCAGGGAGATGAACGTGTCGCGGCCCCAGTAGGTGGTGAACCAGTAGAAACCCGCGTAGATGCCCGGGCCCCGCTGGTTCATGATCAGGTTATCCAGGGATACTCGTGCCCAGGCCAGGGCACGGTCATCGGTTTCGTTGCCGGTGCGGATCCGCGTCGCGGCGATCAACTGCCGCAGTCGTTCCTGTCGCTGCTTGACCAGAGCGCTGGCCTCGAATCGCAGACGCCGGACCCTCTCGCCCGCCGCAGCGGCAGTCACGTCTGCGGCAAAGACCACCTCAACCTTGCCATCGGGGATGCGCGGCGGAATCCGGCCGGTGATCGATCCGGGCAGGTAGGGCGATGCGGTAGCCATCGCTTCGCGGGCCTGGCTCTTGGGATAGTTCACCGTCACGTGCCGTCCGTCGGGCCGGAACCCGTCTGCGCCTCGCACGGCGATAGCCAGCCAAGCCGGGTGGGCGGGGTCTGGGTCCTCCTGCAGGGCGTCCTGCCGACAGGCCAGCAGCATCCCGTCCTCCCAGCGGATCTCGTAGGCGGGCTTGCCGACCCGCCACAGGAAACGCATGTCGATCCGGGGCACGAGCTCGAACGCCCCCGAGGGCACTCCGTCGTAGACGACCCTGAATCCGTTCTCACCGTCAAATAGCTGCACCGTCTCACTGACGATCTCGCCACCGGGCAAGCGGTGTCTGCGGATCATCTGGTCTGGCATCACGTCGGCGGCGAAGGCCGTCTTCGGCCCCAGCTCCGTGCCGTCTTGCAGCCGCAGCACCCAGCCGTCGAGTACTTCGTGCATGGCGATGTAGAACCCGTGGTAGCTGCGGGTATCGGGTCCCACCGCTTCGCCGGCCAGGTGGGCCGCACCCTTGTCCGTATAGATGAACTCTCGCGGACGTTCGTCGGTCACGGTGATCATCAAATTCTCGAGAACCACGCCGTCCGAACCCTGCACCGGCATCGGTCCGACCAAAGTGGCCGAGACCAGGACCACCGCCCACAGGCACGAACTCGACGGGAACCGGCTTCCGTTCATCATCTCGAATCAACTCCGGCTGAATGAGGTGTTTTCTTCAGTGAGAAGACATGGCCAAGACTCTGCTTGTGGGTCTCGAAAACCGCCGCTTCGATCAGGTTCTCGTTGTCGTCCAGCACCGCGATGTTCAAACCATCTCGATTGAAGTACATCTCCCGTCTATCCAGCTGCAAAGACGCCGCGTCACCGACGTCGTAACCCGACGAGACGAACCAAAGCTCTCGTTTCAGCCGCAGGGTTTCGATGGTTCCGCCGACAGGTGCGGTGATCAGTATCTTCTGTCCATTCTGAACGTCCTCGAAGACGATGCGGCCGCGGTGCAGGATCATCACCCAGGAACCGGTTTCGTCCAGTTCGCGGTAACGTGAACCCATGGCGTCGAGCACGGCCTCGGCCCGGTCGCCCAGTCGGCGTCGAGCCTGTCCCTTGGCAGCCAGAAACACGGTTCGGTCGCCGAAAGTCGCCAGGTAGTCGGCCAGTTCGATGGTTTCGACGTGATACGAGGTCGGCGGTAGGTAGCTCGCGCCTTCGGCGAAGCAGACGACGAAGTTGTCGATGTTCGTACAGGTGAATCGTTCCTGCAGCTCGCGCCACTTCCACGCGAAGTAGCTGTTGCGCATGACATAGATTGCATCCGGATCGGTGGCCGGCCCGTACATCAGATCCTTCATGAAGGCCACACCGTGCATGACGTCGGAGTGGAACTGGCGTGCGGCGTAACCTGCACTGGTGGGCATGTCATGCTCGCGGGCCCATAGCGCGAGGTCGATGAAGTCATTCGGCTGGAAAGTGTTCTGCATCTTGGGCGGGTAGGACAACAGCTTGTCGAAGTGGGGGGCCATCCTCTCCCACTGCCGGGAACGCATGCGTGTCTGCCAGTTCCGCTCGGCGTAAGCGTCACGCCGATCCAGGAGGGGGCCGAGGTCCACTACCTGCAACACCAGGCCCACAGCCAGGATCGCAGGTAGCCAGCGCTGCCGGCCAAGGCGCGCCACCACCGAGATCGCCGCCGCCAACAACACGTAGTGGACCGGCCAGATGAATCGGGCACTGGCTCTGAAAGGGTTCAGGAAGGCGATCAACCACTGGGGTAAGGCTCCGTCCAGGAGCACGCGGTCGCCCCAGGCCAGACGATGGGTCACCGCTACGAGGAAGAAGCCCGCCAGCAGAACCATCAGCGGCAGGTGACGTTTCAGCGACCAGGGAAGCGAGCGCCGCCTTGCGACGAGGACCAACGCCCCCACGACCGCAATCAATCCGCCCATTCCCAGGCTGTTGAATCCCTCGAACCGGTTTTCGATGGCGACCGGCAGATCGGGCAGTAGCCGTGATACGTCCTGGCCGTTGAAGGCGAAGTTCAGATTCAGCGCAGACGTTCCATACACCGACCCCGAAATGCTGGCGGCATCGCCCACCTCGAGGTAGCCCACTGAGAACCAGACCACGACCATCACGGCCAACAAGCCGGCCAGGGAGAGCAGCAGTCGCTGCCACGACAGGCGCCGATCAGGCCACCAGTCTCGCACCAGACCGGCGGCGGCCAGGCCTGCGACCATCAGCGCCAGGTAGGCGTGGATCAAGCAGGTCACGCCGACGAGTACCGCCCACCGGGCCAACACTCGCTGCCACCGGTAGGCGCCCTCCACATCGAGATAGAGCCAAAGCGCCGCCAGCAGCACCCAGTGACTGCTCAAGGCGATGTGGCCGTCCCGATTCAGAAACGCCGGCGCCAAGGCCAGTAGAGCCGTGGCCAGCAATCGCAATGGAAAGCGAACCACGAAACGGCGCACAACCAGGTAGGCAAACACAGCCTGCAGCACATGGGTCACGAGCAGCCAGAATCCGAAGTACTGGAAATCGGTGGGAATCATGAACAACAGCAGCTTCAAAGGCAGCGCCAGCAAGGGCAGCGAATCGGTCAGCGCTACGGAGCTACCGTCAGGATAGAGGTAACCGTCCATCCAACCCAGGGGCCAGTGCCAGCCCTCGTTGCGAAAGAACTGCCAGCCCAGCTGATACACAGCCGAATCGGGGTTGCCCAGGAGCCACCGGGTGTTGCTGGGGTTCAGATACTGGGCGCCCAGTCTCACGAAGAAGAGAACGGCTCCCAGCAGACCCACGCCGATCAGGCGATCGCGTTCAAGGAATCGGATCCCGGCGGCAGGTTGTGGCTTTCTCGTGCGCTTGGCCATACGACGCTCCGGCTATGGTGAACGGGACAGAGAGGTCCAAGCATCCGACATAACCGGAGTCCGGGCAAGGCCGCTGTTGCCACGAACGAAACAGCGGCCCTCTGCACTTGCTTTGCGTCATGCGCCGGACATGGCCATCCGGGGTACCGGCATCAGATCGAAGCCGGAATCGTCGGCAGTCAACCGAACCTCCTGATCCGGCAAGATCTCGCCGGCGAGGATCAGGTCTGCGAGACGGTCCTGAACCTCCCGCTGAATGACCCGCTTCACCGGTCGAGCACCAAAGGCCGGGTCGAAGCCGGCGGCTGCCAGGCGCATTATGGCCCTCTCGTCGACGGTCAGGAAGATATCCTGCTCCGTCAAGGCGGCGGCGACCTTGGCCAGCTCCAGCCGAACGATCTGACCGATCATCTCGGCACCCAGACTATTGAATCTGACCACGGCGTCGACCCGGTTGAGCAGCTCGGGCCGGAAGTGGCCGACCAGTTCCTCGAGCACCCGGCGCTCATGGTCCGCGGCCAGTTCGGCTTCCAGAGCAGAGTCATCGCCGCCGATCGGTGGCTCGAATACCACCCCCTGACACAGGTTGCTCGTCATGATGACCAGGGTATTGCTGAAATCCACCACGCGGCCCTGACCGTCGGTCAGCCGACCATCATCGAGCAATTGCAGCAATACATTCATGACCTCGGGATGGGCCTTCTCCACCTCGTCCAGCAGGATCACGCTGTAGGGATGCCGACGCACGGCCTCGGTCAACTGACCGCCGGCCTCGTGCCCCACGTAGCCGGGAGGCGAACCGATCATCCGGCTGACCGCGTGGCGCTCCATATACTCGGACATGTCCAGCCGGATCAGGTGCGTGTCGTCGCCGAATATCTGCTCGGTCAGAGCCTTGGCCAGCTCGGTCTTGCCCACTCCGGTGGGGCCGAGAAACAGAAACGAACCGAGCGGGCGATCACGATCGGTCAATCCGGCTCGAGCCCGGCGAATGGTGCGTGCCACCCGTCCGATCGCGTCGTCCTGACCTACGACACGGGCACCTAGACGCCGTTCCAGTTCGCGCAGCTTGGCCATCTCGTCCTCCACCAGGCGCTGAGCCGGAATACCGGTCCATTTGGCCACCAGATGGGCGATGTCCTCGTCTTCCACCTCCTCGCGCAGCAGCGGGTGATCACCCTGGACTCTCGTCAACTCGGCGTGGGCGGCCTGCAGCTCCTGCGCCAGGGCCGCCTGGCTGCCATATTTCAGTTCCGAGGCCCGGGCCAGATCGCCCCGGCGTTCGGCCGCGTCCGTTTCCAGCACCAGATCCTCCTGCATCTTCTGCAGGGCGCGAATGGCGTCGATGGCTTCCTTCTCCTGCTCCCAGCGAGCCTGTACCTGGTCCAACTCGTCGCGCAGGTCGGCGATCTGCTTGTCTATGGCCTGGCGCCGGACCACGGCGGACCGGTCGGTCTCCTTCTCCAGGGCCAATCGCTCCATCTCCAGCTGGTTCACGCGCCGTTGCAGGTCATCCACCTCGGCGGGGACCGAGTCGATTTCCATGCGCAGGCGACTCGCGGCCTCATCCATCAGATCGATGGCCTTGTCCGGCAGCATGCGGTCGGAGATGTAGCGCTGGCTGAGTTTCACCGCGGCCACCAGGGCGCCGTCGGTGATGCGAATGCCGTGATGCACCTCGTACCGATCCTTGAGTCCCCGCAAGATCGCTATGGCCTGTTCCCAGGTCGGCTCCTCCACCGGCACGGGTTGGAAGCGGCGCTCCAGTGCGGGGTCCTTCTCGATGTGCTGGCGATACTCGTCGATGGTCGTGGCGCCGACGCAATGCAGTTCGCCCCGGGCCAGAGCCGGTTTCAGAATGTTCGAGGCATCCATCGCCCCGCTGGTGGCGCCGGCTCCCACGAGGGTATGCATCTCGTCGATGAACAGCAGCACCTGGCCGTCCTGCTCGGTGACCTCCTGGATCACCTTCTTCAACCGGTCCTCGAACTCGCCCCGGAACTTGGTGCCTGCAATCAGAGCGCCCAGGTCCAGAGCCAGCAAGCGTTTGTCCCGCAGCCCCTGGGGTACGTCACCCTCGACCAGGCGCCGCGCCAGTCCTTCGGCCACCGCTGTCTTGCCCACGCCGGGGGCCCCGATGAGCACGGGATTGTTCTTCGTCCGGCGGCTCAAGATCTGCACCACGCGCCGGATCTCCTCATCCCGACCGATGATGGGATCGATATTGCCCGCACGGGCCTCAGCGCACAGATCGCGGGCATACCTACCCAACGCCGACTCCTGTCCGTCGTCCGCGACCGACTCATCGTCGCCGTCGTAGGCGGTGTCGCCACCTGTCTGCCGCAGCGCCCGCATCAGCTGATCCCCATTCACATCGAAGGTTCTCAGCAAGCTACCTGCCGCGCCGCTATCGGCCGCCAGAGCCAGCAACAATTCGCGAGTCCCTACCATGCCTCCAGAATCCTTGGCCAGCTTGCCGGACTCCAGCAGGAGTATCTGCGATTCACGGCTGGGATCCGGGATATCCTGCCGAGCCGCAACGGACAGGTTGGCCAGCTCCTGCTCCACCGTGCGGGTGATCAGTCCGGGGTCCAGTTCCAGACTCCGCAAGGCGCTGGTGGCCAGACCGGTCTCGGAGAGCAGGGCCCACAGCAGGTGCAAAGGTTCCAGCTCGGTGTGCTTCATCTCATACGCCCTGGACTGTGCTTTCTGCAGGACTTCCATGGCTTTGACTGTCAGATTCTTCATGGTGACCTCCCTGGTCCGGTCTCATCGAACAGCCGCAGCCGTCGAGTGTCGATTTTCTCGAGGAGGATAATGCAGGACGTATGCCAAGGATCTGGGGCGTAAAGCCAGATTGCCGAATAGAAGTTAAGCGGTAGATATACATGTATTTACATGAACCTATCTTGTCTCCGACGCCCACCCTGTATACAATATACAGAATCACTCACGTGTTCGACACTGTTACTGTCATGACATATTGGCGGTATCTGTAGATGTGGCAGGCCGCTGTTGGCCTCCAGCAAGCAGACCATTGATTATCTAGCTGCACTGAATCTCTAA
>Ga0070729_10002153_pt1 | contig 26442 bp, 21 predicted proteins | sample tdDd472_FD_66725 | JGI IMG/M metagenome (GOLD analysis project Ga0070729, IMG submission 66725) | Marine sediment microbial communities from the Atlantic coast under amendment with organic carbon and nitrate - tdDd47.2 | ecosystem: Environmental > Aquatic > Marine > Coastal > Sediment | place... | reverse complement strand
GTTAACGGCGCCACCCGCTGGGTCAGCCTCGGCATTCTGAATGTGCAGGTTTCCGAACCGGCCCGCTTGCTGATCATGATGTATCTGGCCGGCTACGCGGTGCGTTTTCAGGAAGAGTTGCGCACCAGCTTTCAGGGCTTTGCTAAGCCGATGGGCCTGGTCGCGCTCACTTGTGTACTGCTACTGGCACAACCGGATTTCGGTGCCGCGACGGTACTGCTGGCCGTTACGCTGGGCATTCTTTTCGTGGCAGGCGGCAGGCTGATTTACTTCTTTGCTTGCAGCATCGTGGTGGTCGCAGCGCTCGGCTTATTGGCGATTACATCGCCTTACCGGATGAAGCGTATCACCGGGTTCCTGGACCCGTGGGCCGACCCGTTCAACAGTGGCTTCCAGCTTACCCAGTCATTGATCGCGATTGGCAGCGGTGACATTTTCGGTCTGGGTTTGGGTAACAGCGTACAGAAACTGTTTTATCTGCCCGAGGCCCATACCGACTTCGTGTTTGCTGTCATTGCCGAGGAGTTCGGACTCGTCGGCAGCATGGTGGTTATTCTGCTGTTCGCTGTACTGGTATGGCGCGCACTGGTCATTGCCCGGCAGTCGGCCCGGCTCAATCGCTACTATCAGGCGTACCTTTCGTTTGGCATCGCCATCTGGCTCGGCGTGCAGTCGATTATCAACATCGGCGTGAATATGGGTGTGTTCCCCACCAAGGGTCTGACGTTGCCGCTCATCAGTTACGGTCGTTCGAGCCTGATCATTACGATGATGGCGATTGCATTGCTGATGCGTATCGACCTGGAAAACGGCCCGAAGAAACCCGCCAAGAAGCCCCGCAAGTCAACGCGGAGGGCTGCAAGATGAACGCGCCGCGCAACAATAACCTCGGCGATGCGCCCGTGCTGATCATGGCCGGCGGCACCGGTGGCCATGTGTTCCCGGCATTGGCCGTAGCCAGGGCTTTGCGTGAACAAAACGAGACGGTGGTCTGGCTTGGTACCGAGCGTGGCCTGGAATCGCGTGTGGTGCCCGCCGACGGTTTGCCGTTGGAGTTGGTGCGGGTTTCCGGTCTGCGCCGCAAAGGTGCATTGAGCTGGGTGCTGGCACCGTTCAAATTGCTGATCGCAATCTGGGATGCCGTCAGCATCGTGCGCCGGGTACAACCGAAAGTGGTACTGGGTATGGGAGGTTTCGCTTCCGGGCCCGGTGGTTTCGCCGCATGGCTGTTGCGCCGGCCGCTCGTGATTCACGAACAGAACGCGGCAGCAGGTTTAACCAACCGTCTTCTGGCTGGCATGGCCCGGGAAGTGCTGCAGGCCTTCCCGGGTGCCTTTTCGGCCAAAGTTGCAGCGCGCACGATCGGTAATCCGGTGCGTGCCGATATCTTCGATGTCACCGATCCTGCTACACGGGTGTCCACAGACGGCAACGTGAGGTTGCTGGTGCTGGGCGGTAGTCAGGGCGCGCTGGTGCTGAACAAAACTGTGCCCGCTGCAGTGCGGGCGTTGTCCAATATCGCTGCAATCGACATCTGGCATCAAAGCGGCCCGTCAACGTATGAAGCTGCACAGCAGGCCTACGCTGACGCTGAAGTCGAAGCGCGGGTCGAGCCATTCATCGAAGATATGAAGAGTGCTTACGAATGGGCAGACATCGTTGTCTGCCGCGCCGGCGCTTTAACAATTGCTGAACTGGCGGCAGCCGGTGTCGGTTCGTTGCTCGTGCCGTATCCGTCGGCAGTGGATGATCATCAGACGAAGAACGGACAGGTGATGGTAGATGCGGGTGCCGCAATACTCATTCCCCAGGCAGACCTGACGTCACAGTCACTCGCTGCAGAATTGCGACCATTGCTGGAAGACCGTAACCGGGTTGTGGCGATGGCGGTAGCCGCGAAAACGCAGGCGAAGCCGCACGCAACAGCGGATCTGGTTAATGCCTGTCTGGAGCAGTGTGGGGAGGTGCGCGCCGCATGAGTGACCGGATGCGCAAAATTACCCGCATTCACCTGGTCGGTATTGGCGGCGTCGGCATGGGCGGCATCGCTGAAGTGCTGCTGAATCTCGGTTATGAAGTGCAGGGTTCGGACCTTAAAGAATCCAAAGTGACGCGCCGGTTGGCGGCGCATGGCGCTGAAATCCATATCGGCCACAATGAGAAGCTGGTTGAAGGCGCCGATGTCGTGGTTGTGTCGACCGCTATTAGTGAGATTAACCCGGAAGCCAAGGCTGCACGTGAGCTGCGCATCCCGGTGGTACGTCGTGCCGAGATGCTGGCCGAGCTGATGCGCTTTCGCTACGGCATTGCCGTTTCGGGTACCCACGGTAAAACGACCACCACGAGCCTGATTGCCAGTGTGCTGGCGGAGGCCGGTGAAGACCCGACGTTTGTGATCGGCGGCAGGCTCGTCAGTGCCGATTCCAATGCACGTTTGGGCGAAGGCAAGTATCTGGTGGCAGAGGCTGACGAAAGCGATGCATCGTTTATGCATCTGCAGCCGATGATTGCTGTCATTACCAATATCGATGAAGACCACATGGACACCTATGACGGTGATCCTGAGGTACTGAAAAACACATTTGTTGAGTTCGTGCACAACTTGCCGTTTTACGGCTTGACCGTGGTGTGTCTTGATGACCCCGGTGTGCAGTCGGTACTTGATCGTTTTAACCGCCCGGTACTGAGTTATGGCGTACATGATGACGCCGATATCCGGCTGATATCGCAGCGCGGTGACGGCTTCCGCTCGGTGATCGAAGTGGCGCGTCCGGATGCGCAGCCGCTGGAACTGACGATTAACCTGCCCGGTCATCACAACGTGTTGAACGCACTCGCCGCCATTGCCATTGCTTATGAGTTGGGGCTGGACGATGTCGCCGTGCAGGCGGCCCTTGCGAGCTTCGAAGGTGTCGACCGGCGGCTGCAGGTGCTCGGCGAACAGCAGCTTGGTAACAACAGCGTCTTGTTTGTTGATGACTACGGCCATCATCCCACTGAAGTTGCGGCAACGCTGGATGCTGTGCGGCAGGGCTGGGAAGGCCGCCGACTGGTTGCCGTGTTCCAGCCGCACAGGTACAGCCGTACCCGTGACCTGCTGGATGACTTCGCCGAAGTGCTCGCCGATGTTGACCAGCTAGTGATTACCGAAGTGTATGCGGCCGGCGAAGAGCCAATTGCAGGCGCCGACGGCCGTTCGATCTGCAGTGCTGTAAGGGCACGCGGCAAAGTCGAGCCGGTGTTTGTGCCGGAACTCGACGAACTGGCATGCGCGATTGCACCGTTGTTACAAGACGGTGACCTCGTGCTAACGCTGGGTGCCGGCAGTATCGGTACCGCAGCGCAGGCGCTGCCTGCCCAGCTGGAAAAAGAGGTGCAGGCATGAACGCTGCAGCTCAACAGTTCGACGCTGCTCTCCGGGTGAACGAGCCCATGTCCCGGCATACGTCATGGCGGGTAGGCGGTACAGCCGACATGTTTTTCACGCCGACATCGCGTGAGCAGTTGATCGAGTTTATTCGGATGCAAGACGACGATCTGCCGCTGACCTGGGTCGGACTTGGCAGCAATCTGCTGGTTCGTGACGGCGGTATTCGCGGTGCCGTAATCGCCATTTCACCGGTTATGGGTGAGCTTACACATCAGGGCGGCGGACTGGTCGAAGCAGAGGCAGGGTTGGCTTGTGCCGTGCTGGCCCGCAACTGCGTGCGCTGGGAAATCGGCCCGGCTGAATTCTTTGCCGGTATCCCCGGCACCATAGGCGGCGCGCTGGCGATGAACGCCGGCGCCTTTGGTGGTGAAACCTGGAACAACGTTACGGCAGTTACCGTGGTGAATCGTGCCGGAGAAGTCATCACCCGGCAACGTGATGAATACGACGTGGGCTACCGCCACGCGCGCGGGCCGGTAGCGGATGAATGGTTTGTGGCGGCGAGTTTTCAGTTTGAACCCGAATTCGATACTGATATGGCGCGGATGAGAGCTGTGGTGCAGGAGCGCAAGCAGAAGCAGCCGCTGGGCCTGCCAAGCTGCGGTTCGGTCTTCCGCAACCCCGAAGGCGACCATGCAGCGCGGCTGATTGAAGCGTGCGGCCTGAAAGGGTATCGAATTGGCGGTGCTGAAGTGTCACCGAAGCACGCTAACTTCATTATTAATACCGGCGACGCTACAGCTGCCGATATCGAATCGTTAATTGACCATGTCGCGCAGACTGTCGCTACCGAACAGGGTGTGGAGTTGCAGCGCGAAGTACGCATTATGGGTGAGGCAGCGTGAGCGGACGCATCGAAATAACTGACGCAGCAGCCTTCGGCAAAGTTGCCGTATTGCTCGGTGGTCAGTCGGCCGAGCGCGAAGTGTCGCTGGTCAGCGGCAAGGCGGTTTATGAGGCGTTACTTAGCAAGGGTGTTGATGCGCATTCGATTGATGCAGGCGATGACCTGATCGATCAGTTGCGTGCCGGTCAGTTTGATCGCGTCTGGATCGCATTGCATGGCCGTGGCGGCGAAGACGGTGTGGTGCAGGGTTTGCTGGAAACGCTGGGTTTGCCGTACACCGGCAGCGGCGTGCTGGGCTCGGCGCTCGGTATGGATAAGCTGCGCACCAAACAGGTGCTGGAGTCAGCCGGAATCCCCACGCCGGCCTACGCCATAGTTCGTGATCGTTCTGATTGCGGCGGCCTGGCGCAAACACCCGGCCTGCCGCTGATGTTCAAGCCGTCGCTGGAAGGCTCCAGTATCGGCATGTCGCGCGCCGACAGTGCCGATCAGCTGGTGCCGGCCTGGGAAAAAGCTGCAGCATCCGGTTGCGATGTCATTGCCGAAGAATGGGTCAGCGGTCCGGAGTACACGGCAGCAATACTGCAGGGTGAGGTATTGCCGCTGATTCGTATCGAAACCGATGCGGAGTTCTACGACTACGAAGCGAAGTACGAAAGTGATGACACACGTTACATCTGCCCCTGCGGATTACCGGCAGAGCAGGAGCAGGAATTTGCAACGATGGCGGCGCGGGCATTTGCCGCGACCGGTTCACACGGCTGGGGCCGGGTCGACTTCATGCTGAATGCCGATGGCGAACCGTTGGTGCTCGAAGTGAACACTGTTCCGGGCATGACCGGTCACAGCCTGGTACCGATGGCGGCAAAGCAGGCCGGTATCGATTTCGACATGCTCGTCTGGCGGATTCTGGAAACCTCGTTTGCCCCGTCTGCAGCAGGAGGTGATTGCTAATGGCTGCGCGTCGTACCAATCGCCGCAAGACGAAGCAGAAAAAACAGTTTACGCTGCCGCAGGTGAACTGGGCAGCAATGGCCAACATCGCGGCCGTAACTATTGTGTTGGCCGGTGTGTATCAGGGCACGGTCTGGCTGATGGATCAGCCGATCGAAGCGGTTCGCGTGCAGGGTACGTTCCAGCGGGTGCCGTCGGTGCGGGTTGAAGCGGCAATGGCCGACTATCTGGATGAAGGGTTTTTGAGTCTTGATTTAAGCGAAGTGCAGGCACGTCTGGCAGACATTCCGTGGGTGGCGAAAGCCTCAATTCGTCGCCAGTGGCCGGGTGTTCTGGAAGTGACTGTCGTAGAAGAGCAGGCGGCAGCACGCTGGGGTAAAAGCGGTTTGCTCAATACCCGCGGCGAACTGTTTGTAGAAGGTGCCACGCATCTGCCGGTTGAGTTGCCGCGCTTGAGTGGGCCCGAGGGCAGCGAGCAGGATGTTGCCCAGCGCTATTTCGAGCTGCAGAAAAAACTGGAGCAACGCGGGTTGAGCGTGGTGGCGCTGAGCCTCGATGCGCGCGGTTCCTGGCAGCTGATACTCAGCAATACGATTGAGGTGCGGCTGGGCTCGAACGATATTGACCAGAGGGTTGCACGTTTGTTTTTAGCGCTGGATCAGGTGCTGGCGGCCGACAGTAGTCGCGTTGCCTATATAGATATGCGTTACACCAACGGCTTTGCCGTGGGTTGGAAACCGGCCAGTGCGAGGAAAGCATCGGTTCACATGGAAGTGGGTTTGGAGAGCGGGCCACATGGCTAATAAAGTGGACAAGGAACTCATCGTCGGTCTCGACATCGGTACGTCGAAGATTGTGGCGATCGTCGGGGAAATTCAGGACGACGGCGAGTTGGAGATCATCGGCTTCGGTATTCACCCTTCAAAGGGGTTGAAGCGCGGCGTGGTGGTTAATATTGAGTCGACCGTTACGTCGATTCAGCGCGCAGTCGAAGAGGCCGAGCTGATGGCCGGTTGCGAGATCCAGTCGGTCTATGCCGGCATCGCGGGCAGCCACATACGTAGCCTCAACTCTCACGGTATTGTCGCTATCCGCGACCGCGAAGTAACGCAAGGTGATATCGACCGGGTGATTGATGCGGCCCGCGCTGTCGCGATTCCGGCCGATCAGAAAATCCTTCACGTGCTGCCGCAGGAATTCATCATCGACGGCCAGGGTGGTATTCGCGATCCGATCGGCATGTCGGGCGTGCGACTCGAGTCGCGCGTGCACATGGTTACGGGTGCTGCGAGTGCCGCACAGAACATCGTCAAGTGTGTGCAGCGTTGTGGTCTCGAAGTTGACGACATCGTTCTCGAGCAATTGGCGTCGAGTCATTCGGTGCTGACTGAAGACGAAAAGGAACTGGGCGCCTGTCTCGTTGATATTGGCGGTGGCACGACCGATATAGCCGTGTTTCATGACGGCGCCATCAAACACACCGGTGTGATTCCGATCGCCGGCGATCAGGTGACCAACGATATCGCCGTGTCACTGCGCACCCCGACGCAGTATGCCGAAGAGATCAAAATCAAATATGCCTGCGCGCTGTCGCAGTTAGCAAATCGCGACGAGACGATCGAAGTACCAAGCGTCGGTGATCGTCCGCCGCGTTGTCTGGCGCGCCATACATTGGCCGAGGTCGTCGAGCCGCGCTACGAAGAGCTGTTCACGCTGGTAGCCAACGAGTTGAAGCGTAACGGCTTCCTCGATTTGTGTGCGGCGGGCATCGTGATTACCGGCGGCACCGCCAAGATGGAAGGTGCGGTTGAGCTGGCCGAAGAAGTATTTCATTTACCGGTGCGCCTCGGCGTGCCTCAGCACGTTAGTGGATTGGGTGAGGTAGTTAGGAATCCGATTCATGCAACGGGCGTTGGAATTTTGCTGTACGCAAGAGACAGCAGAGAGCAGGGGGGAGTGTCGGAAAGCGGCACGACCCTGGGAGTTAAGGACGTCTGGGGCAGGATGAGATCCTGGTTCCAGGGGAACTTTTAGTTGTTGTTGTTTTTGAAAATGGATTTCCAAAAATTATTTTTTGGGTATGTTGTTGCTGACCGAAAAGGAGATGGGTCATGTCATTTGTAATTGTGGACGACTATAGCGAAAACGCCGTAATCAAGGTTATCGGCGTTGGCGGCGGCGGTGGTAATGCCGTGCGTGAAATGGCTGCAAGCGGAATCGAAGGAGTTGATTTCATTTGCGCTAACACCGACCGTCAGGCGTTAACGAACTCCAACGTCAAAACGACGTTGCAGATTGGAACAAATATCACGAAAGGTCTGGGTGCAGGTGCGAACCCCGAGATCGGTCGACAGGCGGCGATGGAAGATCGCGACCGCCTGCGCGAATCGATCGAAGGTGCCGATATGCTGTTTATTACCGCGGGTCTTGGCGGTGGTACCGGTACCGGCGCAGCCCCCGTTATTGCTCAGGTTGCCAAGGAAATGGGCATTCTGACAGTGGCTGTGGTGACCAAGCCTTTCGGCATGGAAGGCAAGAAACGCACCTCTATCGCCAACGATGGTTTTGTGGAACTCGGTCGCTTCGTCGACTCGCTGATCACGATTCCGAACGACAAGTTGTTGGCCGTACTCGGTAGCGATACCAGCTTGCTGGATGCCTTCGGTTCTGCGAACGCAGTTCTGCAGGGTGCTGTGCAGGGCATTGCCGAATTGATCACCCGTCCGGGTCTGATCAACGTCGACTTTGCAGACGTGCGTACGGTGATGTCCGAAATGGGTATGGCGATGATGGGTTCCGGTATTGCGAGTGGCGATGATCGTGCCCGCGAAGCTGCCGAAGCCGCTGTCTCCAGTCCGCTGCTCGAAGACATCGATCTGGCAGGCGCAAACGGTATCCTGGTTAATGTGACTGCATCGCAGGATTTGTCACTGGGTGAGTTCACGGCAATCGGCGACACTGTGAAAGAGTTCGCTTCCGATGACGCGACTGTAGTGGTCGGTACGGTAATTGATCCCGATATGAGCAACACCATTCGGGTGACAGTCGTGGCGACCGGGCTGGGTCAGCCGGTACAGCGTGGCGAGAAGCCGGAAATGACAGTCGTCAAACCGGTGCAGCAGGCAGCTCCTGTGCTGGACGGTACGACCAACGAGCCGATCTCGTATGACGAGTACAATCAGCCGACAGTCAGCCGCCGCCAGGAAACAGCTCCCAGCGATGTGCCCGATCCGGTAGAAAATCTGGAAATGCTTGATATTCCAGCGTTTTTACGTCGGCAAGTAGACTGATTTGCTTGCGTCGTCAGGAGTCGCTGTGGTATTTTTGCCACCATTATTTGATCCCGGTGTTCCGGAATGCCGGAAAGCCCTAGTTTTTCAGGGTTTTCGGCGGGTTCCGGTAAGGGAGCAATACGGGTTGTGGAGTGCGCTAGCAAACGCTTTAAGACACGGAGTCGTCAGGCTCCGGTGCGTGTGCGCGTGCTTTCTGCCCGTCAGGTAGAGATTGAATGCTGAAACAGCGAACTTTAAAGAACTCCATCCGGGCTACCGGTATTGGTCTGCATACCGGTCGTAAGGTCTATATGACACTGCGGCCGGCTGCGGAGAATACCGGCATTGTTTTCCGACGTGTCGATCTGGACCCCATTGTTGAGGTTCCCGGTGACGCACGCCTGGTCGGTGAAACGATGCTTGGCACAACTTTGATTCAGGACGATGTCAAAGTCGCAACCGTTGAACATCTGCTGGCAGCTGTCGCAGGTTTGGGTATCGACAACATTGTTATTGATCTGAGTGCGCCCGAAGTTCCGATCATGGATGGCAGTTCCGCTCCGTTTGTTTTCCTTCTGCAGTCTGCCGGCATTACCGAGCAGAATGTCGCGAAGAAGTTCGTTCGTATTGCCGAACCGGTTCGCGTTGAAGACGGAGACAAGTGGGCAGAGTTTCGCCCTTATGATGGGTTTAAAGTTAATTTCAAAATTGACTTCGACCATCCGGTGTTCAAACAGCACACTCTTGAATCGACGATCGATTTCTCGACCACATCATTCCTCAAGGAAATCAGCCGTGCCCGCACGTTTGGTTTCCTGCGCGACATTGAAGCGATGCGTGCCCACCGCCTGGCCTTAGGCGGAAACATGGACAACGCTATCGTGCTCGATGATTTCCGCGTATTGAATGAAGACGGTCTGCGTTACGAAGACGAATTTGTCCGCCACAAAATTCTCGATGCGATTGGTGACCTTTACCTGCTCGGTCACAGTCTCATCGGCGAGTTCACTGGCTACAAATCGGGTCATGCACTAAACAACAAACTTATTCTGGCAATGTACGAAGCCGGTGGTTACGAAGAAGCAACCTTCGAGGAACCGGGTGAATCTCCCATCTCCTACTCACCCGCCGCCGCAGCTGTCACTGTCTAGAGGAAGTTTTTGACCCGGTAACGATTGCAGAAATCAAAACGATAAAGCCCCGCCCGATATTCGATATCCGGCGGGGCTTTTTTATGCGGTAATTATTCTTTATGGCCGTGTAACAACTTTCACTTTTACTGACGTGCAGGCCGGCGCAACTTCGCGCGCCGCAGTTAGTAACGCAGGGCTTTCGAAGCGCAGGCGCGCAGCCCATTCAGGGAGTGTGGCAAGTACGATTAGCTCACCGTGTTCGCCGATGCTGCAGTGGCTTATGGCGGCCGCCAGTTCCGGTTCGAGTTGGGCACGAATATGCCCGGTCAGTTGCTCGCGCTTGGCTGCCTCTGCGGCCAGTTTGCCGAAGCTGCCCTGCTGCTCGCCGATCAGGTCGGCCAGCGACTTCGAAGTGCCGCGGAATTGGCCTGTCAGACTGCTATTTGACTGCTTTTTTGACATAATAATCAGGCGGACTCCGGAAATTGGGCGCTGTTCCTTGTTTTAGGTGGCTGTTTTTAGCATAGTTCATTCCGCGAAGCGGGCAAACTCGTTGAAAAACGAGGACGCAAAGCCACCGGTCTGCGGGTAAGGAGCCTATGATAGCGGGGTTGCATTATGACTATAAGAACGTTGTTGTTGAAAGGGTTGTTGCGGAGTATGACCGGCCGGTCAGGTCTGCTCGCACGTGCCCGTAAGCTGCGAGTGGAGAAGCAAGCATGAATCGTATCGTCTACACCCGTAAGGGCGCGCCTGCGCGTTCGATGGTGTTGCCGGCATCCCCTTGGCTGTATGTCGGGGCCGTGGCTGTACTGCTCTTTACCAGCGGTCTGGGCATAGGTCTGATCGCTTCCACTTATTCCGAGCCCGAGTCAGCCGAGCTGCTCGAGCTTCGTGCGAATCTTGACGAGCAGCGCGAGCAGATTGGCGCGGCCCGCCAGTCTGTCGATGAACAGGTTAATGCTCTGGCCCTGCGTTTGGGTCAGATGAATGCCAACGTCATTCGTTTGAATGCGCTTGGCCGCCGGTTGACCGAAATGGCCGGCATTGAAAAAGGCGAATTCGATTTTGGCAGCAACCCGGCTGTCGGCGGTATCGAAGATTCGTACAGCGAAGTCTCGCAATTGCAGTTACCCGACCTTTCTTCAGAGTTCGATATTCTTTCCGAGCAGTTGGTCGACCGTGAACTGCAGCTTGAAGTGCTTGAGAATGTCATGATGGGCCGCAAGTTGGATAGCCGCGTGCATCCCAGTGGCCGTCCGGTTAAATCCGGCTGGTTATCTTCCTATTTTGGTCATCGTACCGACCCGTTGAATGGCAAGCGTGCCTGGCACCGCGGTATTGATTTCGCCGGTAAGCGCGGCACCGAGATCGTGGCGGTTGCGGACGGTGTAGTCAGCTGGTCGCGGGAGCGCTACGGCTACGGCAATCTGGTCGAGATTACCCACGGCAACGGCTATGTCACCCGCTATGCCCACAATGATGAAAACACTGTGAAGCTGGGTGATACCGTCAAGCAGGGTCAGACGATTGCCTATATGGGCTCTACCGGCCGCTCTACCGGCACCCACCTGCATTTCGAGGTGTGGCATGACGGTCAGCCGGTAAACCCCCGTAAGTTCGTCAGCCAGTAGTTCGTCAACCAGTACAAGCGGCCATCAGCCGCCAGAAACCCGTAAATATCCCCTAAAAATAGTGGAATACGGTTCCAAGCCGTACGCCGTAGCGCGTAAAATACGCCGTTTGACGGAACGTATTATTTTGGCTTCGCAGAAGCCGGCCGGGCTAACAGAGCGTCATCCCGGTCACCGTAAGGACTCAGGCATTGCTTAACTTTATTACCAGATTATTCGGCAGCCGCAATCAGCGGGTGCTCAAGGCCTATTCGCGCAAGGTTGACGCGATCAACAGCCACGAAGAGGCTTTCCGCCAGTTATCCGATCAGGAGTTGCGGGCTAAGTCCGATGAGTTCAGAAGTCGCGTAAGCGACGGCGCATCACTTGATGACCTGTTACCCGAAGCCTTCGCGCTGGTGCGTGAGGCTGCGGACCGCGCGCTTGGCATGCGTCACTACGATGTGCAGTTTGTCGGCGGTATCGTGTTGCACGAAGGCCGTATCGCCGAGATGCGTACCGGTGAGGGTAAAACACTCATGGCCACACTGCCGGCTTATCTGAACGCCCTCAGTGGCGAAGGTGTGCACATCGTGACGGTCAATGAATACCTTGCCGCGCGTGACTCCGAATGGATGCGGCCGGTTTTCGAGGCGCTTGGTGTGACGGTCGGTGTCATCGGCAGTCAGATGACGCATCAAGAAAAACAGGCAGCCTATGCCTGCGACATCGTTTACGGCACGAACAATGAATTCGGCTTTGATTATCTGCGCGACAATTTGGCCTTTCAGCCTGAGAACCAGGTGCAGCGCAGCCGCAGCTTTGCGATTGTCGATGAGGTCGATTCGATTCTTATCGACGAGGCGCGCACACCGCTGATTATCTCCGGCCCTTCGGAAGAAAGCACCGACCTGTACGCCAAAATTAACAAGCTGTTACCCGCATTGAACCCTCAGCTCGAAGAAGAGGGTCCGGGCGACTACTCGCTGGATGAAAAATCGAAGCAGGCTTACCTGACCGAGGAAGGTCACCAGCACGTTGAGAAGCTGCTGGCCAAAGCCGGGCTTATCGGCAGTGATGAAAGTCTCTACGACGCCGCCAACATCAAGCTGATGCATCACCTGACAGCGGCGTTGCGCGCACATGCGTTGTTCCAGAAGGACGTTGACTACATCGTGCAGGATGGCGAAATCGTCATTGTTGATGAATTCACCGGTCGTACGATGCCGGGGCGTCGTTGGTCCGACGGCCTGCATCAGGCAGTCGAAGCGAAAGAAGGTCTGGCAATTAAAGAAGAGAACCAGACGGTCGCATCGATTACCTTCCAGAACTACTTCCGGATGTATTCCACGCTGTCGGGCATGACCGGTACAGCCGATACTGAAGCTTACGAGTTCCAGACGATCTACGGTCTGGAAGTGGTCGTGATACCGACGCACCGGCCGATGGTTCGCGATGATCGCGCCGATCTGGTGTACCTGAATCAGGGCGATAAGTTTGCGGCGATAGTCGATGACATCAAAGACTGCGGCGAACGCGGCCAGCCTGCGCTGGTGGGTACAACGTCAATCGAAACCTCGGAACTGCTGTCGGGCTTCCTTGATAAGCAAAATATCCCGCATTCGGTTTTGAATGCAAAACAGCACGAGCGCGAAGCACAAATCGTGGCCGATGCCGGCAGGCCCGGCACGGTGACGATTGCGACCAACATGGCCGGTCGTGGTACCGATATTGTGTTGGGCGGCAACCTCGATATGGAACTCGCAGAACTGGGTGAGAACGCGTCGGATGCCGACAAACAAAAGCTGCGTGAAGAATGGCAGAAACGCCATGATCAGGTGCTGGAAGCCGGTGGCCTGCACATTATTGGTACCGAGCGGCATGAGTCGCGGCGTATCGATAACCAGTTACGTGGCCGTTCCGGTCGTCAGGGTGATTCGGGTTCAAGCCGCTTCTATCTGTCGATGGAAGACCGTCTGATGCAGATCTTTGGCGACCCGGAGCGTACCAAAGCGATGCTGTCCCGCGTGGGTATGCGTGACGGCGAAGCGATTGAGAGTGGCCTGTTGTCGCGCCAGATCGAACGGGCACAACGTAAGGTTGAGGCGCACAACTTCGACGTACGTAAATCGCTACTGGAATTCGATGATGTCGCCAACGATCAGCGCTCGGTTATTTACGACCAGCGCAACGAGTTGATGGAATCTGAAGAGATTGCTGACGCGATTACCGGTATTCGTGAAGAAGTGATCGCCGGCGTGGTAGACAACTACCTGCCGCCGCAGAGCCATCATGAGCAATGGGATATCTCCGGTCTGAGCCAGGCGCTCGAGCATGAGTTCGGAGAAACCGCTGATATCCAGGGTTGGCTGGAAGCTGATGCCGCATTAACCCTCGATGACTTGTCCGACAAGGTTGTGGCAGCGGTGCAGGCTTCCTACGACGAGAAGACGGAGCAGGTCGGGCCTCAGGTCATGCGGCAGATCGAGAAAGAGATCATGCTGCGGCAGGTCGATAGCCACTGGCGCGAGCATCTGGCTGCGCTCGACTATCTGCGTCAGGGCATTCACTTGCGGGGTTACGCGCAAAAGAATCCGAAGCAGGAGTACAAGCGCGAAGCTTTCGAAATGTTCGGCGAAATGATGGAGCAGGTGAAGTTCCAGACCATCAGCTTCCTGTCGATGATGCGAATCCGTGGCGAAGAAGACGTGGCCGCCGTGCAGCGTCAGGCGCCGGCAGGGGCAATGCAGGCAAGGCATGCAGAAGCACCGTCAGTCATGAATGCTCCGGCAGGCGCAGCGGGTGCTGCCGGTGGTGGTGGATTGCCGGGTTTACCGCAGGCAGCGCCGGAACAGCAGCTACAGACCAATCGGCCGGCAGAGCAGGCGGCACCGAATGACCAGCCGTTTGTGCGCGAGCAACCCAAAGTTGGTCGCAATGAACCGTGTCCATGTGGGTCCGGGAAGAAGTACAAACAATGCCACGGAAAACTCTCGTAGCGATTGTAAAGCCGTTACTCTTTGTTGCTTCGGCGCTCGCCTATTAGTAATAGGCGTCGCTTCTCGCGCCTCGACTAACGGCTTTTCATCGGCTACGAGTTGTAATAGCAAAGAATAATTGTCCCGAGGTGATCTAGGAAGTCGGGCGGAGCCATTTGGCGACGCATTGCGACAGCTTAAGGAGCCAAGTGGCTCCGGTTGCCGGAACTAGAATCTTCTATGGCTGATACCAAACCCGAATTCGATATTGCTGTAGGTGTGATCTTTGATGATCAGGGCCGGGTGTTGATTGCCCAAAGGCCCGAAGGCAAGCACATGGCAGGTGCCTGGGAATTTCCCGGCGGCAAGGTCGAGGCCGGAGAAACGGTCGAACAGGCTTTGGCACGTGAGCTGCAGGAAGAGCTCGGTATTGCAGTGCTAGGCAGTGCAGCGCTGCTGCAACAGACTCATGAATATCCCGACAGAGTGGTAAACCTGCTGGTGTGGGTCGTCATGCAGTACAGCGGTGAACCGCAGGGTCTCGACAATCAGGCGCTTAGCTGGGTGGAGCCCCAAAACCTTATGGAATCAGGGCTTTTGCCGGCAGACGAGCCTATCGCGAGGAAGCTTATCGAGCTCTCGGCAGGGTAGGGAACCGGGGTTAAAGCTGAGCGGTGTTTCAGCAGATAGTGAGCTGAAAATCGATGTCATCGTGGCATTGTGCGGGACGGCCTTCGCCGGGTTCCCATGCCATGAATCGAACGGTAAAGCGGTGATGACTGCCGCTGACTTCAGGGAAGAGTTTCAGGTCTTTGTCGATGGCAATGCGCACGAGTGAAACGGTATTGCCTTTTTCCAGTGAGTGCTGATGCACACCGTTTACGGCAACCTGTTTTTCAGATTGCCGGCTGTTTCTTGCCAGCCACAATAATTCTGCAACACCATCACACAGCGGTTTAACCGGCTGCAGCCATTTGCTCAGATCGGCAGCGCGACGTTCATAACTTTGTCGTAACCAATGAGTGTAGTCCGGCAAATCGAAAGCGCAGGTGCCTCCGGGGATAGCACTGCGGTGTCGAATAGCATTCAGGAATTCATTGTCGCGCAGCGGCTGCAAATATTTGGGGCCGACATCATTCAGCAGGGTACGGAGTTCTTTCAGGCGATCCGTCACATCACTGAGCATGCCTTCATCAACATGCTGCTGGCTCTGGTAGCGGTCGAGCAGAAACAGCTGACGCTCCAGCTCTTTCAGCACATCGCCGCGGACGTCACCGCGCGCCAGTATGGCGACGATGTCCTGCAAGGCGCTTACGCATGCCCGGCTGGCCCACGAGCTGGACTGCTCGTAGTTATAGATAAGTTGTTTGTAGAGAAACTCGAGGCGCAGGAACGTGCGCATCCGCTCATTCAGTGGCTGCTCATAGACTAAACGTGAGTCGGCCACGGCGGGGGCAATTTGTTCTGCAGGCTGGTTCATCGTGTTGACAGCATCGGTCTCTTGATTAAACGCAGAATGACTAAATCCAGAATTTCCGGAAAACCCCAATCAGCCCTTATTCTGCGCCATCGCGGTGCCGAGGGCAAATGCTGGTGGAGCGTTGTCAGGCATTGGCAGCAGCGAGACCGAGATAATACTCGTGCTGTGCAACGACAGCCTTGCGAAGATCGGCAGCGGAGCCGTCATTGAGCAGAATGTCGTCGGCGGCAGCCAGTCGCGCCTCGCTATTCATCTGGCTGGCGATAATTTGTCCGGCCTCTTCCTCCGAGCCGCCGTCACGTTCGAGTAATCGACGCGTCTGGGTGGCGGAGGACGTGTCGACGACAAGCGTCCGGTCGACCAATTCATCAAATCCGGTTTCAAACAGCAGCGGCACGACAAGGATCAGGTAGGGATAGTCGCAGCTTGCAGCTTCTGCAAGCGCCACCGCGCGGATTCTGGGGTGCAGAAGGGCCTCCAGGGCCGCACGCTCTGTATCGTGCTCAAACACCTTTCGCCGCAGTGCCGCACGGTCTAATGTGCCGTCCGGCTGCAGTACCGCAGGTCCGAAACGTTCCGCGATATCCAACAGGGCGGGCTGGCCCGGGGCGACGACTTCGCGGGCGATCACATCGGTATCGATGATAGGCACCCCGAGCTCTGCAAAAGCGTCTGCCGCGAGCGATTTGCCGCTGGCAATGCCGCCGGTCAGGCCGATGCGCAGGGCTTCAGTGGTATTTCGGGTTGGGGTGTCTGCTGGCACCAACGGGCTCCGGACCTTGGTTGAAAAAGGTTGCCGGGGATTCGCAGGGTGAATCTAGCCCAGCAACTGCTGCAACAATGTACCGAGTTCGCTACCCCAGAGCAAAACCAGCAGGCCTGCTCCGGCCAGATAAGGGCCGTAGGGGATCGGTTGACTGCGGTCACGGTTTTTAAAGACTATCAGTGCAATACCCACCAGAGAACCGACAACCGCCGACAACAAGACGATGAGCGGCAGCGCCTGCCAGCCAAGCCATGCGCCTAATGCGGCGAGCAGCTTAAAGTCGCCGTAGCCCATGCCTTCTTTGCCGGTGAGCTTGCGGAAAATCTGATAAACGCTCCACAGAGCGAGATATCCGGCGACCGCACCGATAACACTGGATTGCAGGTCGGGCGACAGCAGGGCGCTATTATCGGGCACCAGACTCATCAGGATACCGCCCCACATCAACGGTAATGTGATCTTGTCGGGCAGTAGTTGGGTGTCGTAATCGATCATTGCCAGTGCGATCAGGGACCAGCTTAAGCCCAGTGCGCCCAATGCCGACCAGGTCGGGCCGAAGGTCATCACGATCAGGACTGTGAGAAGGCCGGTAAAGGCCTCGATCAGCGGGTAGCGGGCGGAGATTTTCGTGCCGCAGGCAGCGCAGCGACCACGCAGTGCCAGCCAGCTAAGGACGGGGATATTCTGCAGAGCGGTGATCTGGGTGCCGCAATTACCGCAGCGTGAGCGGGGCACTGCCAGATTAAAGGCTTCCTGCCGGTCCATTTCCTGCAATGAGGGGTCCGGGTAAATCGTTGTCGTGGCGGCAAAATCAATCTGCTGCGGCGTTAACACATCGTTTTCCGACGGGTCGTGAGCATCAGCTTCAGTGAGCAGGGCGCGACATTCGCACTCCCACTCCCGCTGCATCATGACGGGCAGGCGATAGATAACGACATTCAGAAAACTACCGACGCACAGGCCGATGAGTACCGCTGCCGACAGCAGGAATTCAGGTGTAAGTAGTGTCATTCTGTTTCGTTGACGGAGTTGGCAACGGTAGCACGTACTAAACCACGGCACCCATCTTGAAGATCGGCAGGTACATTGCGATAACAAGACCACCTACCAGCACGCCGAGCACGGCCATAATCAGCGGCTCGAGCAGACTGCTAAGGCCATCGACGGCTGCATCGACATCGTCTTCATAGAAGTCGGCTACTTTTGCCGACATCTCATCGAGCGAACCGGATTCCTCACCAACGGCGATCATCTGGATCACCATGTTGGGGAACAGGTCGGTATTTTCCATTGCCTGTTGCAGACGCATACCGGTGGATACTTCTTCCCGGACTGACATCACTGCATTTTCATACACGATGCTGCCGCACGCACCCGCTACTGATTCCAGGCCCTCCACCAGGGGTACACCGGCACTGAACATGGTCGACAATGTACGGGCGAAGCGCGCGACACAGGATTTATCAAGAATGGGGCCGATGATAGGCATCTTCAGGGTGGCAACATCAAGTATCTCGCGGAAACGCCGTGATCGTTTTTTCGTGTATATAAATGCCGAGCCCGCAGCAACCACAATCGCCACAATATAGAAGCCTTCGGCACGAACAAACTCCGACAGGTCAATAACCATGCGGGTGAATGCCGGCAGGTCAGCACCGAACCCCTTGAAGAGGTTTTCAAATTCAGGAATAACGAAAACCAGCAGAATCGCCGTAACAATAATTGCCACGACCATCACGGCAGTCGGGTAGAACAGCGCCTTCTTAATTTTTTTCTTGATCGCCTCGGTTTTTTCTTTGTACGTTGCGATCTTGTCGAGCAGTGTCTCCAGAGCACCGGCTTGCTCGCCGGCGGCTACTAGGTTGACAAAAAGGTCATCGAAATACAGTGGGTGTTTAGCCAGTGCGTTCGCGAGACTGTTACCACCTTCGATGTCGGTCTTAACGCCCAGGATGAGTTTCTGCATGCCGGGGTTATCGTGACCGCTACCGACAATATCAAGTGCCTGTACCAGCGGAATACCGGCGGTCAGCATCGTGGCGAGCTGTCTACTGAAGACGGCAATGTCGGACGTCCCGATTTTGCTGGACTTGCCAAACAGTGAGCTTTGCTTACGAATTTTCTTCGGCACGACACCGCGTGCACGCAGTTGGCTGCGCACCGCTGCCTCGCTGACGGCGACCAGCTTGCCTTTGATAGGTTTGCCTTGCTTGTCGAGGCCTTCCCAGTTAAAGGGAACCTGTTTTACTGCAGCACTTTGTGCCATAACTCACCGTCGCGTTTCGCGCCTCTATCCTAAATCCGCACCCTCATTGTCGATGGTGGCGGTTGGCAGCAATGTGACCTGCTGCCCATTTTTACTCTCCGTCCGGTCTGCGGAACCCCGTATCTAGCGGAATCCCCAACTGCGCACGTTCATCAACTGATAGTCACCCTGTTAACTTCTTCCAGGCTGGTCAGACCATCCTTAACCTTCTGCAGGCCGGCCTCACGCAGGTTCCACACGCCTTCCTCGGCCGCCGCCTGTTCCACCATGACGGCGTTACCGCCTTCGAGGATGACGCGGGCAATGTTATCGGAGACGGGCATGACCTGGAAAATACCGGTTCGGCCTTTGTAGCCGCTGTCGCATGCTTTGCAGCCGACAGGGGCAAAAATTGTCAGATCCTTAAGATCTTCTTTTTTGAAACCCTCTTTCAACAGTGCTGCTTCGGGAACGTCGACCGATGATTTGCACTTGTCACACAATTTACGTGCCAGACGTTGGGCAATGATCAGCCGCACCGACGTTGCAATAGCGTAGGGCTTAACACCCATGTCGACCATACGGGTTAGTGTTTGTGGTGCGTCATTGGTATGCAATGTGGACAACACCAAGTGACCGGTTTGTGCCGCTTTAATAGCAATCTCGGCTGTTTCAAGGTCACGAATCTCACCAACCATGATGACGTCCGGATCCTGACGCAAGAATGCTTTTAGCGAACTGGCAAATGTCAGCCCTACTTTCGGGTTGACGTTAACCTGGTTAATGCCGGGCAGGTTGATCTCCGCCGGGTCTTCCGCGGTAGAGATATTGCGTTCTTCGGTGTTAAGAATATTCAGACCGGTATACAGCGATACTGTCTTACCACTACCGGTCGGGCCTGTAACCAGAATCATGCCGTAGGGTTTGTTTAGAAACTCCATGTAGGCATCTTTTTGATGCGGATAGTAGCCCAATGCGTCAATGCCGAGCTTGGCGCTACTCGGGTCGAGAATACGCAGTACGATCTTCTCGCCGAACAGCGTCGGGCAGGTGTTTACACGAAAGTCGATGGACCGGGTCTTTGACAGCTTCATCTTGATGCGGCCGTCCTGCGGGACCCTGCGTTCGGCGATATCCAGCCGTGACATCACTTTCAGGCGGGCGCTGACCTTGTAGGCCAGCGTGGCCGGAGGTGTGGCAACCTGGCGGAGTACACCATCCATACGGGTGCGTACCCGGAAGGTTTTTTCATACGGTTCAAAGTGAATATCGGATGCGCCCTTGCGGATAGCATCGAGTAGTACTTTGTTCACGAAACGCACGACAGGAGCATCGTCGGCATCGTCACGGGTGACGTCATCGGAATCTTCATCGATGGCCGTGACTTCAAGATCATCGAGATCAAAATCGTCGTCATCGAGATCGTTCATCGAATCATCGACGGCATCGAGCGCACTGCTAACAGCTTCGTCGAGTTTGTCGTGTTCGACAACAATCGGTTCTACACGCAGCCCCGACTGGAATTTGATTTCATCAATCGCCGCGAGATTTGTCGGGTCGGAAACACCGAGGAAAATGCGTTTGCCGCGAAGTGCCAACGGCAGCACTCGGTGCTTGCTTATCAGTGCGGCATCAACAGCTCTGACTGCATCCAGATCGATATCAATAGCTTCCAGATCAACCAGCGGCACGCCGAACTCATGCGAGGCGGCAATAGCGACTGACACGGAGTCGGCCAAATCTTCAGTGATCAGGAAGGCAACAAGCGTGGCTTTTTTTGAGCGGGAGTCGATGATCGCCTGCGTCATGCCTTCTTCATCAAGGATGCCGTCCGCAACGAGGCGTCGCGGCAAACCTGTCAGAATCGCTTGTGTAGCTGTTGTGGCCATAGTTGTTCCGGTGCTTGTTATGTCCCTGAAAACACTAGGTTCACAGGGGTCTGCACCGATATTCGCCTATCTATATAGGGGTCGCAACTATGTTAAGTCGGTATTGTGACGAGGTTCTCAGACTTAGGGGCGTACGGATAAAAGTCGCCGGGCGGAAGCCCCGCTTTGGCCGGAAAGGCTTGTGAATGCTGGCTTCGCGGCTTTGCGACGCAAAGTGTCCGGCTGCCCTGGATCCGGAGCAGCCTCGCGGTTGCTTGGTTTAGTTGTTCAGGCGGCAGTTGGCCGGCAGGTATTTGGCGTCAATTGTCGGCGTCTGATAGACGGCCGGGTCGGTGCCGCTTGAGGTGCCGATAGGGTTAAACGCAGTGCCGCTGGCATCATTCGGTGCAGTTGCATAGCCGCAGCGCCACACGATGCCACCACCAGCAGTTTCATAAGGCGTCAGGGAAACAACCTTGTTGGTAATAAAAAAGTTGGCCTGATTGCCATAGGTTACGTCGATGCGCCCGTAATCAATATTGACCTCAGCCACGAACTTGCCGGACATGCTTCTAGGGTCAGGCACTACGCCGGCCTCGCTGCGGTTTACAGGAGCACGGCCTCTGTCAATAAAGGCTTGCTGAACGGAGTTTTTGAGGCTGGATGCCAGCACGAGTCCTTCGGAAACCTGCGCCCGGATGGTGTAGTCCTGATAGGCGGGTATGGCTATGGATGCCAGTATTCCGATGATCGAGACCACGATCATCAACTCAACAAGCGTAAAGCCTTTTTGAATTCGACCTGATTGAATTAGATCTGGTTGAACTCGACTTGTTGTCTGGCCCTGTAGCATCGTGACTCTACGCCCCTAAGGAATGTTTGTGACGGCTTCCCAATCTACCAGGTAGCGAAGCGCTCGTTACACTGCGCTTCGATGGTCTTGCTGTTCTCCTTAAAAAATAGCTCTGCGGTGTTTCACTGAAGCTTGTTTCTGCTGTAGCAAAGCTATTTTTTAAAGAATAAGGGGGGCAATGAAGCCCCCCTTATTTGTTGAATCAACCTAAGTTAATTCCCTACGCTATGCCGATCTTAGTTGTTACGGCAAGCAGCAGGCAGGTACTTCGATTTCAGGCCAGTGGTGCCAACTGCAGCAACTGCACTGCTGCCGGTGCCCAGGAGAGCCATGGCAGTACCGTCACCATTTACAGGTGTTGGTGCGTTACCACATTTCCATGCAACAGACAGATCCTGAGACTGATACGGAGTAAGAGACAGTGTGTCTTCACCAACAATCTGGATCTGAGCGTTGGCCTGGTTACCGTAGGTTACGGTGATCGTGCCGTTGGTGATGCCTACGCTTTCAACATACTGACCAGCAGTAGCTGTAGCGTTACCTGACATGCCGGCAGCAGCACGGTTAGCAGGAGCTTCGCCTTTATTCAGGAAGAACTCTGCAACAGCTGTTTTAGCAGCAGAAGACAGTGACAGACCTTCAGAAACCTGAGCACGGATGGTGTAATCCTGATAAGCAGGAATAGCGATGGCCGCAAGAATACCGATAATGGCAACTACGATCATCAGTTCGATGAGGGTAAAACCCTTTTGGATCGCTTTCATGAGATATCTCCAAAATACAACAACAACAAAAAAAGATGCGACTCGTTGGTCAGCGTGTTTAATAATGCAAACGCCGTGCCAACTTTTGCCAAAAATGGCTAAGTGTTTGATTGGGAAGTAGTAAAAAATTAGACCCGTTAGAAACTGTGAACCGGGTCACAGGGTCTGAATCGTTGTGCCGCGTCGTATCCGACTACGGATTGTCAAAAGGTGACAAAAATTGTCACGTCAACCTGACAAACATGAGCCGGGAGGGCCCGAGTTACTGCTGTGTCAGTCGATACCGAGTTTCTGGATCCGGTAACGCAGCTGCCGCAGGGTAATGCCCAGTTCCTTGGCCGCCGCAGTCTTATTGTATTTGCAGCGCTCCAGCGCCTCGGTGATAGCTTCGCGCTCCAGCAGTTCGAGCCGTTGACCGAGCATCGTGTCTTCACCGGGGTCCTGTGAGTCTTTTTCGGTGTCGGCATCAGTGCTGGTTGCAACGGTATTGGCATCGCCGTTCACGTCGATATCATCGGCTTTGATCGTGCTGCCGTCACACAGTGTGGCGGCACGCTCCAACACGTTCTCCAGCTCCCGCACATTGCCCGGGAAGGCGTAGGCCAGCAGTTTGTCGCGGGCTGACTGGTCCAGTGATATCGCGCCGGAGTGTATTTCGTCAGCAAGCCGCGCCACAATGTGTTCACTTAATATAAGCACGTCGTCGCCGCGATCACGTAATGGCGGCACCTGCAGCTCGATGACGTTGATCCGGTAATACAGGTCCTCACGGAAGTGACCGTCGCCGACCAGTTTGTTGAGGTTCTTGTGGGTCGCGCTTAGCAGCCGCACATCGACGTCGACTTCCTGAGTGCTGCCAACCGGTCGCACAGACTTCTCCTGAATAACCCGCAACAACTTCACCTGCATCGGCAATGGCAGGTCGGCAATCTCATCAAGGAACAGGGTGCCGCCTTCGGCGGCCTGAAACAGCCCGTCTTTGTCGGCGACTGCGCCGGTAAACGAACCTTTTTTGTGGCCGAAGAACTCACTTTCCATCAGTTCTGCCGGGATCGCACCGCAGTTGACGGGTACAAACGGTGCGGCACTGCGCGCACCTTGTTCATGGATCATCCTTGCTACCAGCTCTTTACCGGTGCCGGACTCGCCGGAGATGTGCACTGGCGCCTGACTGCGTGCCACCTTGGCAGCCATGCCACGAACTTCATCAATAGCTTCCGATTCGCCGAGCAGCCGGGCGTTGCCTTCATGCGTAAGACCGAGCTTTAGTGCGCTCACGATCAGCCGCCGCAGGTTCTTCAGGTCAATCGGCTTGGAAATGAAATCGAAAGCACCGAGCTTGAGTGCACGCACCGCCGTTTCGACGTTGCCGTGGGCGGTAATGACCGCTACCGGCAGCGCCAGGCCCTGCTGCTGTATCCACTCAACCAGATCAAGCCCGTCGCCATCAGGCAGTTTCATGTCGGTCAGGCACAGCTGGAAGCGTTGCTTCTGTAGCTTGCTGCGTGCGGTGTTGAGGTCGCCGCAGGTTTCGGTCGCGATATTCATGCGTTCCAGCGTTATCGCGAGCAGTTCGCAGATATCGGGTTCGTCGTCGACGACGAGTGCTAAAGGTCTATCGGCCTGCTGAGTGCTCATAGTTCTATTATTCGGTGATTTTCGTTTAAGTGCCAGCAATTAAGCGGGCGCTTTCTACAATTCCCAGCGGCGCGGGTCGGCGAACACAATCTGGAAAATGCTGCCGCCGCCTTCACCCGGCCGATAGCGCAGGGTTGCCTGATTCTGTTCGCACAACTCTTTACATATATATAAGCCAAGTCCACTGCCGCCTTCGGGACCGGTGGCGAACGGCTCAAACAGTTCTTCCTGCAGACTCTCGGGAATACCGGCGCCCTGATCAACTATGTCGAGAAACGGCCGGTTGTTGTTCTGGCGGCGGCCGTAGCGCATCGTGACTGAGATGCCGCCCGCAGTCTGGCTGGCGTACTTCACGGCGTTTTCGCACAAATTCCATGCGACCTGATGCAAATGGCTGATGTCCATCCGCACAATGACTTCGTCATCGATGCCGTCAACCGACAGTTCGCCTTCGTTCAGTTCCAGCGTGCTGGTAAATTCTGCGGCGAACTCATCGCACCAGTCACGCAGTGAAATCTGCTGCGGATTGGCTGCATCTTTGCGGGATAACTGCAGAACGTTGTCGACGATGTCGCTTACGCGTTGTGAATTTTTGAGAATGATTTTCAGGAAGCGCTTGTCTTCCTCTTCCATCTTTTCGGACTCGGCAAGCAGTTGGCCGGCATGACTGAGGGCGCCGATCGGGTTACGAATTTCGTGCGCGATACTGGCGCTCAGGCGACCGAGTGCAGCGAGCTTCGACTGCTGTACTTTATCGGTCAGCAGGCTGGCATCTTCGAGGAACAGCAAGGCCGGCCCCTGGTTGTCCGGGCCCAGCGGCGCGATATAGGTGTTTACGACGGTCGTACCGTCAGCGCCCAGAAAGCTGGGCGTACTGCGTTCACCGCTATGCCGCCAGTTGCCGATGATTTGCGCCAGCTCCGGTGCTGTTTTACTAAGCGGTGTGCCCGTGGTGTTGCGCTCGGTGCCGAGCAGTTCGGCAGCCGACTGGTTTAACAGCCGGATGCGTTCTTTGCTGTCGACCACCAGAATGCTCTCGCGCAGATTCTGAATTATGTAGTCATTCAGTTGCGCGAGGTCGGCCAGATCAATACCGCGTTGTCTCGCCAGTGCCTCGGTTTCTTCGATCCGGCGCAGTAGCGGCTGTGTGCCCAGTGCAACCGCCAGCATAATCGCGCCGAGAATGCCGACTTGTACAAAATCCGAAACCTGCGTGACGCCTTGCGAATACGACAACCATTGTTCGAGCAGAACTGCGATGGCGGCCAGTGCCGCCATCAGGTAAGCGCTGCGCCGCGGAAGCGTCAGGCCTGTGGCGGCGACAAAGATTGCCAGCAGGCCTTCAATGCCGCTGCGGACACCGCCGCTCGCATGCACGATCGCGGTAATGACGACAATATCTATCGCCAGTTGCAGTATGGGCACCATGGGGCTGGTGTGTGTTTGCTGGAATACCGGTATAGCCAGCGCCACCGAGCTGAAGAAATAGAAAGCGGTCAGTGCGAGATAAAAACCCGGAAAACGGTAGCCGAGCTCAGCCTCCTGCAGGCCGAATAACCCGATGAGCAGCAGAACTGCGGCAACGATGACCCGCAATGCACTGACGAGCTTCAGCACGCGCCCGCCGAATTCGGCTTCGGCCGGGCTGCCGGGTAGGGTGTCCCGCGATCTGTCCATGCTGCTCCGTACTGTCGGTTCTACTGGAGGTTCTATTGAAAGCCCGCAATGACGCGCCTCGGGCGGGCTTCGCCTCATTGTAGCAATCCACAAGAGGCATTCTGCGACCGATTTGGCAGTTGCCCGCAGTGCCTGATGGCTTTCTGCGTCGGAAAATAGGGTGAAACGGTTTAACTCGGGGCTGCTTTCGCCCACAATACGCGCCTACAAGCAAAATAATGCGGTATTGGCTCCCCCGCGGGCCCGTCAGTAATCCTAAGGAAGAATTGAGTAATGAACCTGCACGAATATCAGGCTAAGCAGCTGTTTGCGCGTTACGGCATCCCCGTTTCCGCCGGCGAAGTGGCCGATTCCCCGAAAGCGGCGCGTGAGGCAGCCTCCCGTCTGGGCGGCGACCTCTGGGTTGTTAAAGCACAGGTGCACGCCGGAGGCCGCGGTAAGGCCGGTGGCGTGAAACTTGCCAGAACGCTCGACGAAGTCGAAGCAGCAGCAAAAGCCATGATTGGCGAGCGGTTGGTCACCAAGCAGACCGGTGCCGAAGGCTTGCCGATTAACCTGGTGTTTGTTGAAGCCGGCAGCAATATCGAACGCGAGCTTTATTTAAGTGTGGTTGTAGACCGCGCTGCCGAGCAGGTGACGTTCATGGCATCGGTCGCCGGTGGTATGGACATCGAAGAAGTCGCAGAAGAGACGCCTGAAAAAATCATTACCGTCAGTGTGAACCCGGCCGCCGGTTTTCAACCGTGGCAGGCGCGCAAGCTTGGCAAGGTTCTGGAGCTTGATGCGAACCAGATGAAGCAGTTCATGTCGCTCACCGCCAACCTGTACAAGCTGTGCTGGGAATGCGACACCGAGATGGTTGAGATCAATCCGCTCATCATCAATGACAGGGGCGAGTTGCACGTGCTGGATGCCAAAGTCGGT
>Ga0070729_10002151_pt1 | contig 26445 bp, 20 predicted proteins | sample tdDd472_FD_66725 | JGI IMG/M metagenome (GOLD analysis project Ga0070729, IMG submission 66725) | Marine sediment microbial communities from the Atlantic coast under amendment with organic carbon and nitrate - tdDd47.2 | ecosystem: Environmental > Aquatic > Marine > Coastal > Sediment | place... | reverse complement strand
GTTGACAACCATCGCCGGACCTTTAGCTTGTGGGAAAGAGTACAGCCCGAGCGCCTGATCCCCACCACGGAGGAAATGCGATGCGAGACAAGATTGAGGCAGTTCTGGAGGAGATCCGACCTGCCCTGCAAGCCGACGGCGGCGACGTGGAATTCATCGACTACAACGACGGCATCGTCATGGTGCGCATGAAGGGTGCCTGCGGCAACTGCCCCATGAGCCTCATGACCCTGAAGCAGGGCATCGAGGCCCGCATGAAGGCAGCCATTCCCGAAGTCCAGGCCGTCGAGCAGATCTGACCTGGCCGGTCCGCGGAACGTCGACTTCTATCGGTTCGACGGTAATCTGAGCGACGAGGAAAAGAGCGTATGCGACACCGTACGCCGCTTCGTCGCTCAGCTTTTCCAGCCCGTGATTCGCGACCACTTCCGTGACGGCACGTTCCCCGCCGAATTTTTCCCCGAACTGGGCTTGCTGGGCCCTGCGTTCCGGTCCCGGGCGGCATGCAGACCCGGGCGGCGCGCGACGGCGACGACTGGATCCCGAACGGCAGCAATTCGACCGCCCCATCGCCTCGTTTCAGCTGGTCCAGCAAAAACTCGTCTCCATGGGCGCCGAGATCACCGGGCACGCGGCGTTCCGCTGGGAGGCCTCGCGGATCCTCAACCCTGCGTGTAGATATTCAAACCCTTGATGTTGGTGAACTCCCGCAACCCGAATCGGGACAGCTCGCGGCCCAGGCCGCTTTTCTTCACGCCGCCGAAAGGCATGCGCGGATCGCTCTTGGTGATGCTGTTGACGAACACGGTACCCACCTCGAGACGGCGCGCCACTCGCTCACCCCGGGCCAGGTCGGCGGTCCAGACGCTGCCACCCAGTCCGAATTCGGAATCGTTGGCCACGGCGATCGCCTCATCTTCGTCGGCGACGACGATCACCGGTGCCACCGGTCCGAAGACCTCCTCGCGCATGAGGCGCATCTCGCGGGTTACGCCGCCGACCACCGTCGGCGGATAAAAGCAACCCCTCCCCGCGGCCGGCGCCCCGCCGGTCAGGACCTGGGCACCTCGATCGACGGCGTCCTGCAACTGGGCCGCCAGAGTGGCGCGCTCCTGCTCGTTCACCATGGAACCGACCTGGGTTGCCGGGTCCAGGGGGTCGCCCATCCGTAACTCGGCCATCAGGGTCGCGAAGCGGGCGGAAAAAGCCGCAGCCACCGGCTCGGTGACGATGAATCGCTTGGCCGCGATACAGCTCTGACCGGTGCAGAGCATGCGGCCGGTCACGGCGCCCCGGGCGGCGAACTCGATATCGGCATCCTCGAGGACCAGGAAGGGATCACTGCCCCCCAGTTCCAGCACGACCTTCTTCAGATGCTGTCCGGCCAGGGCAGCAATCCGGCTACCCACCTCGGTGGAACCCGTCAACGAGACGCCCCGTACTTCGTCCCTGGCGATCAGCTCGGCCACCGTCCCATGATCGGTCACCACGGTACGGAACACGTCGGCCGGAAACCCCGCCTCGACGAAGCACTCCTCGATGGCCAGTCCGCAACCGGTCACGTTGCTGGCGTGTTTGAGCAGGCTCGTGTTGCCGGCCAGCAGGGTGGGTACACCGAAGCGCAAGGCCTGCCAGAAGGGATAGTTCCAGGGCATGATCGAAAGAACGACACCCAGCGGCTGGTAGATCACTCGATGGGCGTGGCCGTCCACGGCCACCGGCTCGTCCGCCAGCCAGGCCGCCCCGTTCTCGGCGTAGACCTCGCACAGCCAGGCACACTTTTCCACCTCGCCCAGCCCTTCGGACAGGGGTTTGCCCATCTCCAGACTCATCAAGCGCGCGTAGCGCTCGCAACCGCTTCTGAGCACCGCGGCCAGCTTGAGCAGCAGATCACAGCGCTCCGGCAGGGGGCGCTCCCGCCATTTGACGTACGCGGCCTGACTGTCGGTCAGGATCTGCAGAGCTCGCTCCCGGGCCATCAACTCGTAGGTCTCCAGAGGCTGACCCGTGGCCGGGTTGACGGTGACGATGCTCATGACGTTCTCTCCTGGCTTGGACTTCCTGTCGTGACGGCGATCGATACCACTCTGGCGGCACTCAATGGGCAGAATAGGCGGTTTGGGTCCATTGGTCCAGCCCTCTGACACCTGTTTCGATTCCGGCGCAATACCAACCAGCAATCTCACGGTATGCCAATTCAATTATCTGCGTAATGTTTATTTCATCTTTATATATAATTTTCTGAAACATGTGGGTTGATTTTTACGTCTTCAATTTGTACTTTCACCGCACTCGCCAGGTTCGGAGGCGAGCGTTTTGTTTTTCCACAACAGACTAAAGGACGTGAATCATGCGTAACTTCGCTATTGTCATCATGATGCTGCTGATCGCCACCGGCGCCGGCGCCGTCGAGAAGCCCGCTTCCAACCTGCACCTGCTCAAGGCCGGCGACAGCGCCCTGAGCCGGGACGTCTACGTGCTGACCTTCGATTTCGCCGCGGCGAACATCGACTACACCGCCGCCGGGATCGATTTCCTGAACGAGGGTGTCATGCCCGCCGGCGCCGAGATCGTGGGCCTGGGCTGGACCGACGTCGTCGTGGAGATCTACGAGAACGAAGGTGCCTCCTTCAGCAACTGGGCCACCGAAGCCCTGCTGGGGTTCAACTACGAAGACGTTGACGGAGTTGCCTACGGTTACGCCGCTCCCTTCGACGGTATCAACGAGGGCCCCGGCAGCTTCGGTCCGGCCACTGGCTACGTCGACCTGGCCGGCGCCGGCTACTACCCCCCGGCCACCGCGGACTTCGTGTTCTCGGCCATCGCCGCCTGGGATGACGCCACCGGCCTGCCCGCAGGCACCTGGACCAGCGGTATCATGTACGTGGAGATCGAGAGCGACGTCGTCGCCACCGAGAACGCCACGATCGGCGCCGTCAAGGCCCTGTACCGGTAGTTTCGCCGCCCTGTGGCAACAACCGGAGACAAGCAACCGCCCTGCTTCTCGAAGCAGGGCGGTTCTTTTTTCTTCCGGGCCGAAGCCGGATCAGAACGATACGTTGCTGAAGACGATCTCCGCCGCGCGGTGGAAGGCAGCAGGCTGAATCCCGAGGTAAATCACCAACAGCGCCAGCACCGACGAAGCCACGATCGATACCCACTCCACTCCGTCGTAGCTGTCTTCTTCGGGCTCCTTCATGTACATGACCACGACGACCCTCAGGTAGTAGTACACCGACAGCAGCGAGTTGATGACGCCGATGATCGCCAGCGGTACCAGGCCCGCCCGGACCACTGCGGCGAACAGATAGAACTTGGCCATGAAGCCCACAAAAGGCGGAATACCCGCCAACGACAACAGGGCGATGGCCAGAGTCGCGGCCGCCAGAGGATTGCGGCGGCTCAAACCGGCGTAGCGGTTGATGTCGTCGGCGTCCTCACCGGCCTTGCGACCCAGCACATTCACGATGCCGAAAGCCGCCAGATTCATCAGGCTATAGCCAATCAGGTAGAACAGGATGGAGGCACCGGCCGCCTCACCGATCTCCCGGGTCCGCATCATCATTCCCGAGCCGCCGACGGCCGGCGACATCAGCGTCAGCACACCCAGCAGTAGGTAGCCGGCGTGGGCGACACTGGACCAGGCCAGCAGGCGCTTGATGTTGTTCTGAACCAGTGCGATGAGGTTTCCGGCAGTCATCGTCAACACCGCCAGCACCGTCAATACGGGGTACCAGATGAACGAGAGCTGCGGCTGCATCAGGATGACGAAGCGGGTCAGGATGGCAAATCCGGCAGCCTTGACCGCCGTGGCCATGAAGCCGGTGATGTAGGAAGGAGCGCCCTCATAGACATCGGGCGTCCACATGTGGAACGGAACCATGGCCACCTTGAATCCGAAGCCGACCAGCATGAGCGCCGAACCCAGAGCCACCAGCAGACCGTCGGGATCCTGCTGGCCCATGGCCCGGCTCAGATCGGCGAAGCCGGTACCGCCGGCAAACCCGTACAGCAAGCCCATGCCCATCAGCAGGAACGCCGACGAGAAGCCCCCCAGAATCAGATACTTGAATCCGGCTTCGCTGCTGCGCACGTTGCCGCGCACTCCGCCGACGAGAATGTAGGTCGCCAAACTCATGGTCTCGAGGCCCAGGAACACGGTGAGCAGATCGCCGGCTGCGGCCAGCACCATCATGCCCAGAATGGAGAACAGCAGCAGAGGATAGAACTCGGGCCGATAGCGGCCCTCCCGATCATACAGGCCGGTGGCAAAAATCGTCGTCACGATACCGATGACCACGAACAGGAAATTGAAGAAGCGACTGAATTCGCTCACGATGAGCATGCCGCCGAGCAGAGGCATTTCGGTACCGGTGAAACGGCCACCGGTGCCGGCACCGACGATCTGCACCACCACGGCGCTGATCAGGACGCACAGCGTCAAATAGGACAGGTGATCCTTTTTCAACGTACGCACGAAGGAATCCACCAGCATGACCAGCAGGCCGCCGCCGGCGATGATCAGGTATGGCAGCAGCAACCCCAGTTGGCCGCCCTGGATCGGCACGAAGAAATCCGCAGGCATCGCAATTTCATTCATCACTGACTCTCCGTATCCCCGACGACAAAGGTCGGGGCATCCAGGTTCTGGTCAACGGCAGGCGCCGCAAAGGCATGATGGGGCTCGGCCAGATGCGGTTCGACATTTTGGGCCGCCAGGGGCATCAAGACCCGCTCCACACTGGCTTCCACCCGGTCCAGGATCAGTCCGGGCTGTACACCCAGCCAGAAGATGAAGACCAGGATCGGCAACAATACGCACATCTCGCGCAGGCTCAGATCGGGCAGTCCCCGGTTCTTCTCGTTGGTCAACTTGCCCAGGAAGACCCGCTGGTACATCCAGAGCATGTAGATGGCGCCGAGGACCACACCGCTGGTGGCCAGGATCGTCAGCAGCTTGGCGTGGGCCAGGGTGGTGCTGCCGAAGGTTCCGAAGAGAATCATGAACTCACCCACGAAACCGGCCAGGCCCGGCAGCCCGACACTGGCCAGGGTCACGATCATGAAGACCGTGGCGAAGACAGGCATCTGGTGGGCCAGACCTCCGAAGTCAGAGATCTCACGGGTGTGGCGGCGCTCGTAGATGACTCCCACGAGGAGGAAGAGCGCACCGGTGGACAGGCCATGGGCCAGCATCTGGAACAAGGCCCCGGCCACCCCCAGGCTGGTCAGGCCGAACAGGCCGAGAACCACGAAGCCCAGATGACTGACCGAAGAATAGGCCACCAGTTTCTTCACGTCCGGCTGCACCATGGCCACCAGGGCGCCGTAGATGATGCCGATGACCGCCAGGATGCAGATGGCCGGTGCAAAGGCCGTCACCCCTTCCGGGAACAGGGGCATGGCGAAGCGCAACATCCCGTAGGTGCCCATCTTCAGCAAGACCCCGGCCAGGATCACCGAGCCCGCCGTGGGAGCCTCCACGTGGGCATCCGGCAGCCAGGTATGCAACGGGAATACCGGCACCTTGATGGCGAAGGCCAGGATGAATGCCGCGAACAGCCAGAGTTGCTCCTCGTGCCCCAGGGACAGGGCAAGGAAATCGCCCAGGTTCATGCTGCCTGCCTTGAAGAACAGGTAGAGAATCCCGACCAGCATGAACACCGAACCCACCATGGTGAAGATGAAGAACTTCACCGCGGCATAGATCCGACGCTTCCCGCCCCAGATCCCGATGATGAAGTACATCGGAATCAGCATGGCTTCCCAGAACACGAAGAAGAGCAACATGTCGCGGGCGAAGAAGGTGCCCAGCATGGCCGCCTGCAACATCAGGATGAACGCCAGGAACTCGCGCACCCGGTCGGTGACCGCCCGCCAGGTGGACAGGATCACCAGGGGACCCAGGAAGGTCGTCAAGAGAACCAGCACCAGGCTGATCCCGTCGCAGGCCATGTGATAACTGACCTGTCCTCCCCATAGCCAGGCCAACCGCTCGACGAATTGATCGTCGCCACGGCTCGCGTCGTAGTGGAACCACAGGTGCAGCGACAGGACGAAATCCGCCAGCGCCACCACCAAGGCGAAAACGCGGGCGGCCCGATCCTGCCGGACTACGGTCCAGAGCGCCACCGAGCCCAGCAAGGGCAGGAACGTGACCCAGGTCAGAATGTGGTCGGTAATGAACGACAAACCAGCGTCCTCCTAGCCCGAGAAACTGAGGTAAAGGACGAATACCGTCACCCCGATGGTGAAGGCCCAAGCGTAGTAGCGCACCATTCCATTCTGGAAGATACGCAACACCGAACCGATGATCGCGACCACCAGGGCCGATCCGTTGACCAGCAATCCGTCGATGATTCCGGCGTCCACGCCTTTCCACAGCACCGTCCGGCTGAGCCGATACCCGGGGCGGATGACCGTCGCCTCGTAGGCTTCATCGACGTAGTACTTGTTCAGCAGCACGCGATGCACGAACCCTCCGCCCATGGTCCGGAATCCATCGGCGACGGAGGTCCTGCGCAGATACACGAACCAGCCGAGAGTCAATCCCACGAGCCCCCACAGCAGGGAGGCTCCGGCCAAGATCCACTCCATCCTGGTATCGTGGGCGCCGTGGGCCGCCGCTGCGCCATGGGCCGAAGCTACCTCGTGGGCACCGTGGGCTGCGGCCCCGTGTCCCACCGCGAATACCGGTTCCAGCCACTGTTCGAAATGGTTTGCCCCACCCATGAAATGAGGCCAGCCGATCCAGCCGCCGATCACCGATAGTATCGCCAGGACGACCAGGGGCAGCGTCATGGTGGCCGGTGACTCGTGGATGTGGCTCTGAACCTCGGGACTAGCGCGGTTCTCGTCGAAAAACGTCAGCACCACCAGACGGGCCATGTAGAAGGCGGTCAGGCCTGCAGCAAAGAAGCCCAGGGCCCAGGGCAATACGCCACCGCCGTCACTGCTGAAGGCTTTCCAGAGGATCTCGTCCTTGCTGAAGAAGCCAGCCAGAGGAAACACACCGGCAATGGCGATCGTCCCGATCAGGAACGTCCAGTAGGTCACCGGCAGTTTATTCTTCAAACCACCCATGACCCGCATGTCCTGCTCATTGCTCATGGCATGGATCACCGAGCCCGAGCCCAGGAAGAGCAACGCCTTGAAAAAAGCGTGGGTCATCACGTGGAAGATGCCGGCGGCGAAGGCGCCGACGCCGCAGGCGAGCATCATGTAACCCAGCTGGCTGACCGTCGAGTAGGCCAGCACCTTCTTGATGTCGTTCTGGGTCACGGCGATGGTCGAGGCGAACAGAGCCGTGGCCACCCCCACGGCGGCGACGACCGCCATGGCCGTGGGCGACAGCACGTAGAGGAAATTCATGCGCGCGACCATGTACACGCCGGCGGTGACCATGGTCGCGGCGTGGATCAGGGCGCTGACCGGCGTGGGTCCAGCCATGGCGTCCGGGAGCCAAATGTACAGGGGAATCTGGGCCGATTTGCCCGCCGCGCCCAGGAACAGCAGCAGGCAGATGGCGGTGGCCGCCGGACCCAGCAGGCCGGCGTGGGCCTGCAGCGTGCGGAAACTCAGCACATTCTGCTCGGCACCCAGGAGCGGCAACAGGGTCGCACCGATCAGGAAGATGCCCAGCAGGAATCCGAAATCGCCGATCCGGTTGACGACAAAGGCCTTCTTGCCCGCCGCGGCATTGGCCTCGTCACTGAACCAGAAGCTGATCAAAAGGTAGGAGCACAGCCCCACTCCTTCCCAACCCACGAACAGCATGACCAGATTTTCCCCCAGCACCAGGGTCATCATGGCGAAGATGAACAGGTTCATGTAGGTGAAGAATCGCTGGAAGCCGTCGTCGTGGGCCATGTAGCCCAGGGAATACACGTGGATCAGAAAACCCACACCCGTGACGATCAGGGCCATGACGGCGCTCAGGGGATCCATGGAAAAGGCCAGATCGATCCGGATGTTGCCGAAGCTGATCCAGGTGGCCAGGGTGTCAGAGACGAATCGCTCGGCCGCCGGCATGCCTGTCAAGCGCAGGAAGACCACGACAGACAGGGCAAAGGACAAACCCACGGCGGCGCAGGCCAGCAGACCCGAGACCTGGCGGGGCAGGCGTCGATTCAGCAGGCCGTTGGTCGCAGCACCCAGCAGGGGCACCAGCACGATCCACCTGAGCAGGATTTCGGTTGCGTCGCTGTGCACGGCGTTACTCCATCAGGGCTTTGAGGTCATCGACGTTCACGGTGCGGCGCCGGCGGTAAATTTCCACCAACAGAGCCAGACCGATGGCCGCCTCGGCAGCGGCGACGGCGAAATTCATCAACACGAACACGTGACCGCCCCCGTCGCCGTGCAGGCGACTGAAAGCGGCGAACACGATATTCGTCGAGCACAGCATCAACTCGACGCACATCAGCATCACGATGGCGTTGCGGCGCACGACGAACCCGACCATGCCGATCAGGAACAGCACCGCAGCCAGGATCAGGTAGTGGGTGAGGGTTATTTCCACGGTAGCTTCCTTTCGCCCTTGCCCACTGCCAGGGCGCCGATAATGGCCACCAACAGGACGACGGAGATCAATTCGAAAGCCAGCAGGTAGCGGCCCAGCAGCAGCGAAGCCACCGCCTCAACCGTACCGAAGCCCGGACCCGCCGCATCACCGAGAGGCTGCAGCTCGTTGCTTCGCAGCCAGCCGATGATCATCAGGATCACCGCGGCCGGCGGCAGAGCCACTGCAGGCCAGAACCAGCCGCGCAACCGATGCCGCTCGACCTCCAGCACGGGGCCCTGCAGCATCATGATCACGAACAGGAACAGAACCATGATCGCCCCGGCATAGACCAGGATCTGCATGATCGCCAGAAAGGGCGCCGAGAGCAGGGCAAAGATCCCCGCCGCGCAGACGAAGGCGAAAATCAACCACACCGCGGAAATGATCGCGTTGCGCTGGATCACCGTCATCAGGCCCCCGAGGACCATCAGACTCCCGCAAAACCAGAACAGAAAACCTTCCATGCCGAACCTCTCCTCCTCCTGCCCGCTAGAGCGTCCCGTCGGTCTCGTTGTTCAGGAGGAATTCCTTGTCGACGACGAATTTCTCGCGATTGTCCGCGGCGATCTCGTAGATACCCGTGTCCAGGCGAATAGCGTCGCAGGGGCAGGCCTCCTCGCACAGGCCGCAGTACACGCAACGCAACAGATCGATGTCGAAAGTGGCCGGATACTTCTCGATCTCCGGATCGGGATGCTCGGCGGCCACGATCTCGATGCAGTCGGCCGGGCAATAGGTCGAGCACATCTGGCAGGCCACGCAGCGGGGAGAGCCGTCCTCCCGCTGCATCAACCGGTGCCGACCCCGGAAACGGTCGCCGTAGACGCGCTTTTCCTCCGGATACTGCATGGTCGGCATCTCATCGGTGTGGAATATGTTGCGCAGCAGGTGCCCGATGGTCACGCCCAAACCACGCAGGATCTCGACCAGGTAGATCGATTCCAGGAAGGAACGTTTCTTCGCCACCGCGCCCTTGGGCAATCCTTCGAAACTCATATCTCTCCTCGTATCGACCGAGGTTCAAACCGGCACCGGCCGGAAACTACGCAACTGGACGGGGCCGGGCAGAGCTTGCCCGTCACGCCCTCAGATCAACGCCATCACGATGGCGGTCACTACCAGGTTGGCCAGGCCCAGGGGCAGCATGACCTTCCAGCCCAGGGCCATCAGCTGGTCGTAGCGGAAACGCGGCAGCGTCCAGCGGACCCAGATGAACAGCCAGGCGAAGAACAGGACCTTCATGACAAAGACCAACACCTGCAGGATGCTGACGATCAGGCTGGCACCCACCGGCCCGACGGCCCAGGGTTTCAGGGCCAGTCCCGCCGCCGCGGCCACCGCGAGTACCAGCCAGAATGCGACGCCCATCAGCGGTTCACGATCCCGCTCATCGTTGAACTTGCCCTTTTCCCTCTGGGCGCGCCGCATGAACAGGACGGCGATCCAGAGTGCAACAACGATGAATCCACAGAGCTTGATGGTCAGGAACAACCCGGCGTGATTCTCGAGTACTGCCCGGGGCAGCCACGGAATCTGGTAGCCGCCAAAGTAGAATGCAGAGATCAAGGCCGCTCCCACCACCATGTGGGCGTACTCGGCCATGAAAAACAGGGCGAACTTGAGGGAACTGTATTCCAGGTGGTAACCGGCCACGATCTCCGAGTCTCCATCGGGCAGGTCGAAGGGGGTCCGGTTCGTCTCGGCAAAGATCGAGGTGATGAACAGCACGAAGCCCAGGGGCTGGATCACGACTCCCCACATGGGCAGAAAGCCGAACAGCAACTGGCCCTGGCCCGCCACGATGTCGGTGATACGCACGGAGCCGAACACCAGGACTAACCCCATGAGGGCCAGGCCCAGGTTGATCTCGTAGCTGATCATCTGGGCGGTGGCGCGCACGCCCCCCAGGAAGGTGAACTTGTTGTTGGACGCCCAACCGCCAATGACCACTCCATAGGTCCCGAGACTGGCCACGGCCAGGACGTACAACAACCCCACGTTCAGATCGGCCACCACCAGCTTCACCTGGCGGCCGGCTACCAGCAGGTAGTCCCCGAAGGGGATCACGGCGTAGGTGCTGACCGCCACGGTCATCACCAGCCACGGCGCCAGGTTGTACAGGCCGCGATGCCGGTTGCCCGGAGTCACATCTTCCTTGAAGACTAGTTTCATGACATCGGCGATGGGATGGACCAGCCCGGCCAGTCGCACGCCACCGATGGCCGCCCGATTGGGGCCGGTTCGATCCTGGATGAAGGCCGAGCCCTTGCGCTCGGCCCAGATCAGGACCGGCACCAGGCCCAGGACCATCAGGAACATGAAGATGATCTTGATCAGCGTCTCCACCACGAAGGCCATCAGTGGTCACCTCCAGCGTCCTGCGGGTCGCCGTTCGTCGAGCCGCTGGGGACAACGCCCACCACCGGCAGTTGGTTCAGATCGATTCCGGCGTCGGCCAATGGCCCGGCGCCCAGCGCACGGCGCACCGCAACCAGACTCGCCAGGTCCGTATCGGATTCGACGGCAGCCAGCATCTCGGCCAGGATTCGCCAGTCGTCCCGCACCGCGGCCGCCGGGAGCACTGCCTGTTTGAAGCTCTGCAAGCGACCCTGCCGATTGACGAAGGTACCTGCTTTTTCGGCCCACATGGATCCGGGCAGCGCCAGGGCCGCCGCCGCGGCCGTCTCGTTTTGATGGGTGCCGATATAGATGACGCGATCACAGCTGCCCAAGGCCTCGGCCACCGCCGGATCTGCCGCAGGATTGCCGCCGTGAATGAGGATGGTGCCCCGTGCATCGCGTAGACGGCGGACCAACTCCTCTGCCGATGTCTCGGCCAGTTCCAGCAGCTCCAGGCCGCGCCGATTGGGCGTCCGGTCCGCATCCAGCAGCAACTCATCACCCTCGCCAAGATCACTGCCGGCCAGGCCGCCGCTGATCTGTTCCTCGCCAGCCAGACTCAAGGCCAACCGCTTGAACAGGTACTGTTCTTCCAGACTCTGGTGGGCGCTGGTCACCGCCAGCGCCACACTGCCGGGCTTGAGCAGACCGGACAGCTCATCACCGATCTCGGTCCAGCGAACGGCCTGTGGTTCGCCACCGCTGCGGCGCATCGGTTCGGTCAGGCGTCGCTCGTCGTGAACCGGTTTATAGACCATCCGGCCCCGGTCACACATCCAGCTGCCGTTGACCTCCGGGTTGCGCCGCGGCTTGAGCCGGTAGATGCGCCCGGCTCCGTGGTCGAGCCGTACGTTGCAGCCGGTAGCACAGCCGGGACAGACACTCTCGGCAGACTTGAGCATCCAGACCCGCTTCTGGAAGCGGAAGTCCCGACTGGTCAAAGCCCCCACCGGACAGATGTCCACGGTGTTCAGGCTGTAGTTGTTGCCCAGCTCCAGGCCAGGAGCCACATCGATCTCCGCCCGGTCACCCCGGTTGTAGATGCCCAGCTCGCCGGTCCCGGTCACTTCCTCGCAGAAGCGGACGCAGCGGCTACAGAGCACGCAGCGCTCCTGGTCCAGGATCACGTGGGGACCGATGACCTTGGCCTTGGACTTGAGAACCTTGTCGGTCTTCTCGACGTGGGAATCGTACAGGCCGTAGGCCATGTACTGGTCCTGGAGGCCGCACTCGCCCGCCTGATCGCAGATGGGACAGTCCACCGGATGGTTGATCAGGTGCATCTCGAGGATCTGCTCGGAAGCCTTGGTCACCCGTTCGTTGCGTGTGTGCACGACCATGCCGTCACGCACGAAGGTGTTGCAGGCGATGGTCAGCTTAGGCATCCCCTCCACCTCGACCTGGCAGAGCCGGCAGACACCGGCGATCGATAGATCCGGGTGGTAACAGAAATGCGGCAACGCTTCGCCCCGAGCCTCGGTGCAGGCGTCGAAGAGACGGGTTCCGTCGGGAACCTCGATCTCCTTGCCATCTATGGTCAGTTTGGCCATTCCAGTCACTCCTGCTCACCCCGCGGCCAGCGGCTGGTGGGCCCGGCCGGCGCGGTTTCCTGGACGAGGGCTTCGAATTCGGGGCGGAACTTCTGCAGGAAACTCATCATCGGCATGACCGCCGCATCGGCCAGGGGACAGATGGTCAATCCCTCCATGCCACGGCAGACATGTTCCAGCAGATCCAGATCGGCGGCAGTGCCTTCGCCACCGCGCAGCCGCTTGATGATCCTGTGCAGCCAGCCCGTGCCTTCGCGGCAGGGAGTGCACTGGCCACAGGATTCGTCGAAGTAAAAATGCATCAACACCTGGATCAGCTCGACCATGTCGCAGCTCTCGGGGATGATGATCATGCCGCCGGAACCGAGCATGGTGCCGGCCTGGGCCAGGGATTCGTAGTCCAGGTTCACGGTCATCATCTCGGCAGCCGGCAACACCGGCACCGAGGAACCGCCGACGATGACGGCCTTGAGTTCCTCCCCGTCGATCATGCCCCCGAGCCAGTCGTGGTAGAACTCGCGGAAGGGCAAGCCCAGGGGGATCTCGTAAACGCCCGGATTCTTCACAGGCCCGCTCACGGAGAACAACTTGGTGCCCGGCGACTTTTCCGTGCCGAACTTGCGGTAGGCCGCCGCACCGTTGTTGAGGATCCAGGGCACCGAAGCCACAGACTCCACGTTGTTGACGATGGTCGGCTTGTCCAGGAATCCCGATACGGCGGGGAACGGGGGCTTGATTCGCGGCTGTCCCTTGCGGCCCTCCACCGAGTTGATCAACCCGGTCTCCTCACCGCAGATGTAAGCGCCGGCCCCCTTGTGCACGATGACATCCAGACTGTAGCCGCTGCCCAGGATATCCTGGCCCAGGTAACCGGCCGCATAGGCCTCCTGCACCGCTTGTTCGGTCCGGTCGATGAGCCAGCCGAATTCGCCGCGGATGTAGATGTAGGCCAGCTTTGCCCCCACGGCGTAGCAGCTGATGATGGTCCCTTCGAGAGTCTGATGAGGATCATAGTCCAGCAGGTATCGATCCTTGAAGGTGCCGGGTTCGCTTTCGTCGGCGTTGACCATGAAGTAGACATCGTCGGCGTCCGCCGGCACGAAACCCCATTTGACTCCGGTAGGAAAACCAGCTCCTCCCCGCCCACGCAGGCCCGACTCCTTGACCTCTTCACGGACCTCGACCGGCGTCATCTTGCCCAGGGCCATGCGCAAGGCCTGGTAGCCGCCCTCCTGCTCATACACCGAGCGCTTGTGACCGTCGTTGCGATCAAAGCGGGCCGAGAGCATGCGATACTCGTTCCTGCTCAACTTAATCCTCCAGTTCCCGGTCGGTGTCCGCCCTGGGCACGACGCCCTTGCGAAGACTATCCAGCAGCTCATCGGTCTTGGCCGGCGTCAGGTTTTCGTACAGGTGCTTGCCCAGTTGCAGGCAGGGCCCGTGGCCACAAGCTCCCAGGCACTCCGCGCCCTCGAGGGCAAACTTGCCGTCAGGAGTTGTTTCACCGATCCGAACGCCCAGCCGCTTCTCCAGGTGGGCGATGATGTTCCGGGCACCCATGATGTGGCAGCTGATGTTGTGGCACACCTGCAGCACGTTCTCGGCCTGAGGTTCGGTACGGTACATGGTGTAAAAGGTCAACACCTCGTAGATCCGCGCCCGGGTCACCTCCAGCTTCGCGACCAGGAGATCCACCGCCTCGGTGGGCACGTGTCCCAGCTCGTCCATGACGGCCCACAGGGCAGGCATCAGGGCGCTGGCCTTGGTGGGATAACTTGCGATGACCCGGTCGATGGTCGCCAGGGTCTGGTCGGCAAGCCGGAACTCGGGTTTTCCATCCAGCGGTGTGCTCATCGGCACTCTTCCTTCCAGGCCGCTCCGCGCGGCCCCCGCCCACGGCGGTATGGTTCTACTTGGCGGCAACCGGCCGGGCAGGACTCATCGGTCCAACTCGCCGGCGATGATGTTCAGGCTGCCCAAAGTCGCGATGGCATCGGGAATCATACCCCCCTCGACGAGGGATACGTACGACGCAAAGATCGGGAAGCAGGGCGGCCGCACCTTGACGCGGTAAGGAAAACCGCTGCCGTCGGAGATGCAGAAGAAGCCCAATTCCCCGTTGGCTCCCTCCCCGAAACCGTAGCCTTCACCCGCCGGCACCTGGATCCCCTCGTACACCAGCTTGAACTGGTTCATGGCGCCCTCGATACTCTCGTAAACGTGATCCTTGGGTGGTAAAACCACGCCGTGATCCTCCACGTTCAGAGGCCCATCCGGCAGGTTGTCCAGGGCCTGTAGGACGATCGACCGGCTCTGGATCATCTCCGCCATGCGGACCATGATCCGGTCGTGGGTGTCTCCGTCCTTTCCCGTGGGAATATCGAACTCGTACTGCTCATAACCCGAGTAGGGGGCGTGCTTGCGGAGGTCGTAGGCCAGGCCGGTGGCCCGCAGACAGGGCCCGGTGTAACCGAAACTCAGGGCGTCGGCCTGGCTGATGACGCCCACCCCGACGGTGCGGTCCAGAAAGATTCGATTCCGCGCCACCAGCTTCATGACATCGGAATGCCCCTTTAGAAGCTCGTCCATTTTGTGGCGGATTTCGCTGGCGAAGCCGTCGTACAGATCATGGCTCATGCCGCCGATACGAGCGTAGTTGGTCGTCAGCCGCGAGCCGCACAGCTTCTCCAGCGACTCGTAAATGCTCTCACGCACGTTGTACAGATACCAGTAGTTGGTCAGCGCGCCCACATCGACCAGGTTGGCGCACACACAGACCAGGTGGTCGATGATCCGGGACAGCTCGCTGACAATGACCCGGATGGCCTGGCAACGGGGAGTGGCCACAACACCCAGCAGCTTCTCTACGGACATGGCATAGATGCTGTTGTTCAGCATGGCCGAACAGTAGTTCAACCGGTCGGTGTAGGGCATGACCTGGGCCCAGGTGTGGTCCTCGGATTCCTTCTCGAAACAGCGATGCAGATATCCGATCTCGGTACGGGCCTTCAAGATGATTTCACCATCGAGGAGGCATTCGGCCCGGAGAGCGCCGTGGGTGGCCGGATGGCTTGGTCCGATATTGACCGTCAGCAGATCGCTGGGGTGCACCTCATCGACGACGCCGTGGACGTCGGTGTTCAGATCCGTGGCACGACGGGCCGCCTGGGCGATCTCAGCATCGTCGAAGAGTTTTTCGGGTACGGTACATTCCTGACCCTGTTCGATGGGATAGTCCTTGCGCAGTCCGTGCCCTTCGAACTGATGGTGGGTCAGAATACGCCGCAGATCAGGATGACCGGCAAAGGGCACTCCGAACAGATCGTAGACCTCGCGCTCGTGCCAGTCGGCGGAATGGTAAACGGCCGCAGCGCTGGGAACTTCCCGCCCCTCCTCCACATTCACCTTCACGACCAGACGCAGGTTGTTCTGCCAGGAGCGCAGCAGATAGTTTACCTGGAATCGCTCGACCCGGTCCGGGTAGTCGACCCCGACCACGTCGGACAACTGCTCGCAACCTTCCCGGTCACGCAGGTGGGTCAGGATCGCAGTCAACCGGTCCCCGGAAACGGTGACTGACTCGTCGCCGTGCTGACTACCGGTCTCCAAGATGTCCTGACCGAACTCCTGCCGCAGTCTCTCGACCAGCTTCTGACTCATGCTCATCCGTCCCCGTGGCAGGGGCCGCTGGGGGCCCCGCGCCGGCTTGAGGTTCCATTGGGTCGACCGATTCTCCCGGACTGTCCGGACTATCTCTATCTAGGCTTCGACGCGGCCGGCATGGCGTTCCGCGGCCGGAACCAGTCCTTCCTTCTCGACCTTCTGCTGAATCTGGGTCAGACCATAGAGCAGATTCTCCGGCGTCGGCGGACAACCGGCCACATAGACATCCACCGGGATCACGTGGTCCGCCCCTTGTAACGTGCCGTAGTTGTTGTAGAAACCACCGCTGCTGGCGCAGGCGCCCATGGCGATGACCCAGCGCGGCTCGGCCATCTGGGCATAGATGGTTTTGAGAATCGGCGCCTGCTTGTAGCTGATAGTGCCGGCAATGATCAACAGGTCGCTCTGGCGCGGCGAGAAACGCACGAGCTCGGCGCCGAAGCGGCTGATATCATTGTTGGACGATACCGTGCTCATGAACTCGATGGCACAACAGGCGACTCCGAAGGGCAAGGGCCACAGGGAGTACTTGCGTCCCCAGTTGACCGCTTGCCGCAAACGGGTTGTCATGAAATTGCTGGGGCTGTCGAGGTCTACTGCCATTCGAGCCCCCCTTTCTTCCAGATGTAGATGAATCCAACCACCAGGACCAGGACGAACGTCCCCATTTCAGCGAGGGCGAACAAACCGTGCCCTGAGGCCAGGAGTCCTTTGTAAAGAATGACCCACGGATACAAGAAGACTGTCTCGAGGTCGAACAGCAGGAAGAACAGCGCAACCAGAAAAAACCGTACGAAGAACCGGATCTGGATGGTTCCCCGTACGGGAATCCCACACTCGTAGCTCGACTCTTTCAAGGCATCGGAGCGCCGGGGCCCCAGCCAGAAGCTGAGTCCCAAAAAAACCGCGGCAAAGACCATGGCCACGGCCAGGACCAGCAACACGGGCAAGAACTGTTCGAACATGGGGACTCCCTGCAGGTGACTCCGACATCCGTTGGGTATGGTCCGGAATTCGAACGAGTTGGCAGGTGACGCCAACCGGTCCGGACGCGGCCTGTTGCAAAAATATCAGAGTGATTGATTGTGTCAACATCCGTTCGCATCTGGTAGAAACAATGTCGATCCAGGCTGCTTTCTGGGCAGAATCTATCGCCGCAATCGGCGCGCCCCCGCTGCCATAGGCCTGGCCGATATTCCAACTCCCCTCCGGACAAACCACTTACCTCTACTGTGGTCCAAACTCGGCCCCTCCGACGACAACCCGACGAACCGGCACGCAGGTTGCCTGGTTCAGCCCGGACAAAAGTATCGAACCCGCTCGTCTGGGCGGTGGAGAGCGGCCGAAACCGCTATTCGGTCACAGCCCTGCAAGGAGACAGTCATGACCACCCTGACCGACACTTCTGCCCCGATTCAGCCCATCGCGGGCACTGTGGACATATCGAGCCTGGTCAAGGCCGGGACCGCGGCCCTGGAAGACGGCGACCTACGTACGGCATTGGAGCATTTCGAGGAGGTCGTGGCAGCCTACCCCGACCGCCCGGAGGGCCACAACAACCTGGGCGCCCTGTACTCGTCCCTCGGTGAATTCGCCAAGGCCGAGGAGTGTTTCGACCGGGTGCTCGATCTGCTCCCCAAGAACCCCAACATCCTCTACAACCGGGGCGTCGTCAGATCGCGTCTGGAGAAATTCGATTCGGCCCGCATCGACTTCGAAGCGGTTCTGACGATCACTCCCGAAGACGCCGATACCTACAACAATCTGGGTGTGGCCGACTTCATGCAAGGGCGCCTGAAACAGGCCCGTAAGAACTTCAAGAAAGCCTTGAGGCTAAGGCCGGAATACCCCAATGCAGTACTTAACTTATGCGATGTCGCGATCGCGTTGAAAGAGACCCCGACTGCCGTGCGGCTCTGTGAGGAATACCTCGATCGTTTCCAGAGCATCGACGTCAGACGCAAGCAGCTGGATCTGCTCAGCGGCAACTGTCGCCAGGCCCTGGAAAAGGCCAGTCACGCCGCCGAATCCTTGCTGATGGCCGACGAGCAGAACGCCGATGTGAGGCAGGAACTGGGCCGCTTGATCCAGGCCAAGTCGGTCCTCGAAAAGCCGACAGCGACCTGACCAGACTGACAGCAGAACAGGCCGCCGACCGGACCCCTCCGGTCGGCGGCTGCCGTTTGACTACCGGTCTGCAGGCAATTGGGGAGTGACGAACCCCGGCCCCCTGTGGGATCCTGCCCGGATCAACCGCGGAAAGGATGGTTCCGTTGCTCGTATACCTGGATAGAGAATATGTAGACGCCGCCGAGGCCAAGGTCCCCGCCGGCGGTGGCCACCTATACGGAGACGGCGTCTTTACGACCCTGCGCATCTATGACGGCAGCGCCACAGATCTGGCCGGCCACCTCGAGCGGCTGCAACAGCATGGAGCCAGGCTGCAGCTATCATTGCCAGAACAGTGGGAGGAGCTTCCGAACATCGTCTCTGGCCTGATCCGGAGAAACGGTCTCGAGCGGCGGGACGGCAGACTGCGCATCACCATCAGTCGCGGCTCCGACCCGGGACGCCCCCTCCCCTTGGACCGCCTGCACCTGCTGCGATCCACCCTGCTGGTCACGGCCGGTCCCTTGCCCGAGTTCTTATCCGCCTGGCAGTCGGCAGGAATCGCCGTCGTCACCCTGGACGGTAGGTTTCTGCGCGGAAACTTTCCCGATCTCAAGACCCTGAACAACTTGCCCTCGGTACTCGCCCTGCGGGCCGCCGCGGCCCGGAACTGCCCCGAAGCCCTGATCGTCGATCACTCGGACAGCGTCAGGGAAGCGGCGGTCAGCAATCTCTTCGTGATCCGCGAAAACAATCTGCTCACTCCGCCGGCTGACGGCACCCTGCTGGCCGGCCGAACCCGGAGCCGTATCCTGGAACTGGGTCCGGCCGCCGGGCTGATCTGCTCCGAGACCCGACTGACCTTGGCCGATCTGGCCGAAGCGGACGAGATCTTCCTGACCAATAGCATTCGGGAAGTGGTGCCAGTGGTCACCGTCGACGACCGACCGGTGGCCGGTGGCGATCCAGGACCCGTCACCTCCGAGTTGCAGCGTAGGTATCGGGAGCATCTACTGGGCAGGATCGCCCCCTGAAGTGCTTGCCGCAAACGAATCCGCTCCCGATGACACGCGAGCATCACGGGAGCGGATCTCAGGGCGTTGGCCCCACCAAGCGGCGGGGAACCGGCCGATCAGAAGTCGAAACTGGTGTCCTGGTGCTTGTACGAAGAGTTGAATCCGTCCTCCTCGGTCGAGGCCGGCAACTCATTCTTGATCTCGCGATTCGGCACAGTGGTCAGCGCAATATCGTCTTTCAAGGAGCCAAGGTCGGTGTAGACATCGGCCGCCGCGATCAGATCGGTGCTGGTCATCTCACGCAGGGCACAGACCTCCACATGCAGTCCGCGTCGACCGAGGGCGTCGACCAGGGGCCGGAAGTCACCGTCACCGGTGCATAAGATCACCGTATCCAGGGTCGGTGCCAGCTCCAGCACGTCGATCGCCAATTCCATATCCAGTACACTGCGCACGCTGCGCCCACCGGACTCGGTCTCGTTGAAGGATTTGATCTCCTTCGTGACGACCTTGAATCCATTCAACTTCAAAAAATTGATGAAGTCGATCTTGCCTTCGGACTGGCTGCTAACAGCGGTGTAGAAGTACGATCTGACCAATCGCCGTGGGCCCGCCAGATGGCGGCACAGCTTCAAGTAGTCCAGACGCATGTTCATGTGCTTGGCGCTGTAATGGATGTTCTCACCATCAATAAAAATGGCTACACGATCATTAGGGCTAGGGGTATACATTCCCGCACCACCTCGGAAATAGGACAAGAACCGGTCAGCCGGCTCGCTAGGCGAGTGACAAGAGAAAGGACCGCCTGAAACGAGCCATCCTTCCCCTTCCGCAGATCGACAATATACTCACAGGTATTAAATTGTGCAATTGGTAAATCAACCTGAATCACGGCGTTAATGGCGTTTCGGGCGCAATGACAGGTGCGGCGGGACGCCGTCGCCAGAGTCGATTGCTCGACTGATGCCAGTCCACCATGAGCGTCGCCAACCGGTAATTGGCCGGCATCACCAGCAGCGTCAGCAGGGTACTGGAAGCCAGACCTCCGCTGATAGCCCTCGCCATGGGGTAGTATTCGGCGTTACCGACGTGGGCACCGTGCAGCACAGCCAGCGGCAGCAAGCCCAGAATGGTCGTGCCCGCGGTCATGAGGATCGGACGCAGGCGGTCCGCACACCCTTCGACGATGGCATCGTCCAGACTCAGCCCCGCCCGCCGGCGACTGTTGATATGATCCACCAGCACGATGCCGTTGTTGACGACGATGCCGATGAGAATGACCATCCCGATCATCGCCATGATGTTGAACGGCGTGCCGGTGGCCATCATCAACCAGAACACGCCCAGCGACGCGTAGGGCACCGTGCCGATGACGACCAACGGATAGAGCAGCGACTCGAAGAGGCTGGCCATGACAAAGAACACACAGGCCAGGGCCAGCAGCATGTTCATGCCCATCTCTCCCTGCTGCTGCTGAGCTCGAATGATCTCCGAGCCGTAGTTCCAGCTGTAGCCGAACGGCAGATCCAGGCCATCCATCACCGGCTTGATCTGACGCAAGGCGTCGTCCAGCTTCTCACCGTCCCAGGTTCCCCGGATCGTCACTCCGGTCTTCTGATCTCGCCGAAAGATCCGTTCGGGGCTGCGGGCAAACTGAAAATCGGCCACCTGAGAGAGCTGAATGGCCTGTCCCTCCACCGAACCCACCGTCAGCAACGAGAGGTTCTCGATGGACTCGCGATCCTCCGGCAACAGGGAGACGACCAGGTCGATCTCCTTCTCCCCGGTCTGCAAGCGGGGCAGCAACACGCCACGGTAGGTCAGCCCCATGATCTGAGAAATCGTAGCAGGAGTGATACCGTACCGGCCGGCGGCCTCGGGGTCGACCCGGACCTGGATTTCCTCCTTGCCCTGGTCGCTCTCGCTGGTCAGATCGTTGATACCCTCGATCAGGCCCAAGCGTCGTTTGGCTTCGCCTGCAAAGTCCTGCAGAAACTCGGTCTCCTCACCGGCAATGGTCACCGAGAAGGATTTAGCCCCGGAATCCTCTCCTTCGTCGCCGCCGAACATGTACTTCAAGCCGGCCTGGACCGGCAGGTTCTCCCGCAGATCCTCCCTCACTTCGCGGTAGAATTCCGTCGACACCACACCTCGGTTGAAGAACAGGGAAATGGCACCGTAGTCGGCGGTATAGAACGAGTAGATGTCCCGAACGCCCAGTTCTTCGCGACGTGTCTCCAGATAATTGGCCGCCTTCAGGACGTAGTCTTTCGACGTGTACTTGTCTACGGGAGCCGAGTAGTCGAAGGAGACCTGCAACGTCTCGCGCCGGATTCCTTCGTCGCCCATGGGGTCCATCTTGAAGTTGGTGATCTTCATGGCACCGATCGTGATGACCAACGCCAGAGGCACCAGCACCAGGCTCGTGGTCAGCGGATGGCGCAGAGCAGTCCAGCGCAGGATCTTCAGGTAGCGCCCTTTGAGCCAGCACAGCCAGCGCGCATCCTCGTCCTGCTCGGTCTTGCCGTTGGGCTTGGTCATGCGGATCGACAGGGCTGGAATCACGGTCAGACTCACCAGCAGGGAGAACAGCAGGGTCACACTGATGGTCACCCCGACCTCTCCCAGCCAGACAGCGGTTTCGTCCGCCTTGGTCACCACGATGGGAGCGAACACGATGATCGTCGTCAGGGTCGAGGCCACGATGGCGCGGCCGACCTCCTTGGTGCCTCGGGCGGCTGCCGCCACGGGACCGGCGCCACGAAACTGCTTGCGGTGTATGGACTCCAGTACCACCACCGCGTTGTCCACCAGCATACCGACACCCAGCATCAGGCCCATCATCGTCAGCACGTTCAGAGAACGGCCCGACAGGAACATGAATATGCAGGTGCCCATGATGGAGATGGGAATGGCGATGGAGACCACCAGCGTCATGCCCAGGCGCCTCAGAAAGAGATACAAGATGGCCACGGCCAGAATCGACCCGAACAGTCCGCCCTGTAACAGACTTCGCAATGAATCGGTGATCTGCTCGGCCTGGTTGAAGAACGACCGGCTGTTGATTCCCTCGAGAGTCGGATCGGCGTTGATCTGCTCAAGTTCGCGTTCGATCGCCCGGCACACCTCGACGGTGTTGTAGCCCGAAGCCTTCTGGATCCAGAAGGCGATGGCCGGTTCCCGGTTCAGGATGCGGCCATAACTCAAGGCTGGCGCTCCGTAGATGACCTCCGCCACATCGCCCAGGCGTAGACCACGAGCGTCGATGGGCAGATCCGCCAGGTCCTCGACGCTGTTCAGGCCGCTGACGGTGCGCAGGTCGTAGCGCAGACCCCGATCGGTGATCCGGCCCACGGTCAACTCGACGTTGGCTGCCTCCAGCTCCTGAAAGAGCCGGCTCACGTCCACGTTGTACTCCATGATGCGATCGAAGCGCAGATACACCGACGCCTGGGTGGGCAGCACGCCGTCGATATTCACGCGTCCGACACCGGGAATTCGTTCCAGGGGCGCAGCGATCTTCTGGTCGATCAGATCCCAGCTCTCGGACAGGTCCCGACCTTTGGCCGAGATCCGCCCCTCGAAGATGGGGATGTCGTTGGTATTGAAGGTCAGCAGAAAGATCTGGGGTATATCAGCGGGCAGCTGGTCCCGGATCTGGTCGATCTTTTCCTTCACCTCCATGCGCAACAGGTTCACGTCCCGGCCCCACTCGAAGGTGACGCCCACCTGTACCTCGTCCGCGTCGCTGAAGCTGAAGATCCGCTCCACCCCGCCCAGGGTCGCGAGCACTTCTTCGACGGGACGCACGATCTCCCGCTCGTTCTCGGAAGGTATCCCGTTGGGGTACGGGATGTAGACGGCGATGAAGGGGAACTCCACTCGCGGCAAGAAGTCCAGCGGCAGCTTGGCGATGGAAATAGCGCCCAGCAGGACAGCCGACGCCAGTGCCATGGCCAGGGTCACGGGGCGGCGCAGAGAAAGGTACGTCAACCACATCTCAGACGTTCCTTCCCGTGCCGGAGGACTGGGTCACGTGGGCGACGCCGGACGGGCCCGTCGCCGGCCGGGGCACCGGAGGTTCCTTGGTACTCGCGGCGTTCACCACGAGACTCCGGCCCGACAGCAACGTGTAGATGACCGGAACGACCACCAGTGTCAGCACCGTCGCGAGCAACAAACCGCTGATGACCGTGACTGCCAAGGGAGCCCGCAACTCGGCTCCCTCGCCCAGGCCCAAGGCCATGGGCAACAGACCCAGCACGGTGGTGGCGGTGGTCATCAGGATCGGCCGCAGCCGTTCGCTGCCGGCAGCGATCACCGATTCGGCCAGCTCGCCACCGGCTCGCCGCAACTGGTTGATCCGATCTACCAGGACGATACCGTTGTTGACAACGATTCCGGCCAGCATGATGGCGCCGATGACGGCGATGACGCTGATGCTCATCCCGCACAGGAAGAGTCCGTATACGGCACCGGTCATGGCCAGCGGCACGGTGAACATGATGATCAGCGGGAACACGAAGGATTCGAACTGGGCTGCCATCACCAGATAGACGAGGAACACGGCCAGCAGGATCGCCATCCGCAGCGAGCGGAAAGAGGAATCCATCTCATCGTTCTGGCCGCCCAGTTCGACGCTGACGCCGGCAGGCAGGGACATGCCCGCCAGATTGCTCCTGATCTCCTCACTGACCGAACCCAGGTCCCGGCCCGAGAGGTTCGCCGACACGATGGCCACCCGCTTGTTGCTGAGGCGGTGGATCTCCGACGGCCCGGTCACAACTTCCATGTTGGCCAGAGTACCGAGGGTGATGGGAATCCCATCCCGCTCGGTGACGATCAGATCCTGTACCGCCGTCAAGGTGTTGCGCTGCTGACCGGTATTCAGCACGCGAATGTCCACGTGCCGCTCGCGATCCCGGTAGCGGCTGGCCACCGTGCCGCGAACCTTTCCGCGAACCGTCTCGGAAACTTCCCCGAGACTGAGCCCGAAGCGATTCAACTTGTCCCGATCGAATGACACCTGCACTTCCGGGGAACCGGGAACCATACTGACCCGGATATCCCGGAGGCCGTCCACCGCCCCGAGCCTCACCGCCACGTCGTCGGCGATTCGCTGCAGGTCCGTCAGATTGTATCCGTATACGTCCACTTCCACTGGAGCCCCGAAGGCTAGCAGCGACTGGCGGCGTAGCTTCATCTGCAGATTGGGGTAGCCGGCCAAAACGCCTCGGATGTATTCGAGCGCCCCTGCCTCGGCAACGGCCGTGGCTTCGGTCAGCCGGACGTGAACCTCGGCCCGATTCTCCTTCCGGCGCTGGGCAGTGGTTTCACCGTCGCGGGAGACACCCACTTCACCGGAGACCAGATCGATTCCCGGCAACTTCGATACCGCTGTTTCCACTCCGGCCACGACCTCGTTGGTGCGACCCAGCGGCGTTCCTTCGGGCAACTCCAGCGCCAGGGTGAATTCGCCCCGTGCCAGTGGGGGCACCAGTTCCGTGCCCAGACGCGGCCACAAGAGGACCGCCCCGGCGGCCAGGATCACCGCCAAGGTCAGCACCGCCAGCCGGTGTCCCAGGGCCAGCCGCAACGCGCCGCCGTAACTGCGCTGCAGTGATGGGAAAGTCTTTTCGAACACCCAGGTCACGGGCCACAACAGGCCGACGACCGCCAGTCGCAGCCCCTTGGCCAGCAGTCCCAGGAAGCGGCGCAGCAACAGGGGAATGCCCACCACGAAGAACAGGCCCGCCAGTTTCAGCCAGCGAACCGGGCGGCGGCCGGACTCGGCGTAAACAGACCAGGACGCGAACCAACTGGATCCAGCCGCCGGCACATCGGCCGGAATCCGGCTCGCAGCTCCCTCCCCGGCCGGGGGAAGGCTCTGGCCAGGTCTGTTTTCGGTACTACGCCGACCGAAGGCCGCCGCCATCGGTGTGAAGGTCAGGGCGACGATCAGCGAGATCGCGAGGGAAAAGGTGACCGTCAGGGCCTGATCCCGAAAGATCTGCCCCGCCACACCTACGACCACAAATACGATGGGCACGAAGACGGCCAGCGTCGTCAGGGTCGAAGCGGTCACCGCGCCGGCCACTTCGCCGGCTCCCCGGGCGGTGATCTCGGCATAGTCCAGGTTGCCAGCGGTCGATTTCTCGCTACGGCGATGGATGGCCTCGAGCACTACGATGGAGTTGTCCACCAGCATGCCCACACCCAGGGCCAATCCACCCAGAGACATGACGTTCAGCGAGACGCCCCGGGTCAACATCAGAATGAAGGTCGCCACGATGGAAACGGGAATGGCCAGTCCGATGATCAATGTGCTGCGCATGTCCCTGAGGAACACGAAGAGCACGATGACCGCCAGCACGCCGCCGATCAGGGCATTGTTCCTGACCTCGTCGACTGCCTGGCTGATGAACACCGATTGGTCGAACAGGATCTCCAGTTTCATCTTCTCGGGCAGGTGATCCTGCAGGCCGCGCAAGTGATCGCGCACCCGCTGAGCCATCTCCACGATGTTGGCGTCGCCTTCCTTGTAGACCGCGATCTCTACGCTCTCGTTCCCGTCGATGTGGGTGACTGTCGTGCGTTCCTTGTGGGTCCGGTAGACCGTGGCCACTTCACCCAGACGTATCGCCTGGCCGTCGATGTTGGCGACGGTGACCTTCTCGATGTCGTCCAGGTCCTCGAATCGACTGAGGGTGCGCACGATGTACTCGGCGTTGCGATCACGCAAACGACCGCCCGAAGCATTGATGTTCTCCTGGGCCAGGGCCTGGTTGACTGCGGTGATGGAAACGCCCAGCGCCGACAGCTTGGTCTCGTCTACCTCGACGCGGATCTCCTCTTCGAGTCCGCCCGCCACCCGGGCCGCTGCGACGCCGGTCAGGGCCTCGACTTCTTTTTTCAGCACGTTGTCCGCCACGTTACGCAAATGAACCAGAGGCACGTCACCGGTCAACCCCAACCGCACGACCGGATCCTGGGAGGGGTCGTACCGCAGAAGCAGGGGCACCTCCGTTTCCGCGGGCAGGCGCACCAGATCGATCTTCTCGCGCACGTCCAGGGCGGCGTAGTCCATCTCGGTGCCCCAGTTGAACTCGAGGGTGATCTGGGACAGGCCGGCCTGGCTGATGGA
>Ga0070729_10002141_pt1 | contig 26574 bp, 21 predicted proteins | sample tdDd472_FD_66725 | JGI IMG/M metagenome (GOLD analysis project Ga0070729, IMG submission 66725) | Marine sediment microbial communities from the Atlantic coast under amendment with organic carbon and nitrate - tdDd47.2 | ecosystem: Environmental > Aquatic > Marine > Coastal > Sediment | place... | reverse complement strand
CAGTCTACCAAGATGTTTTCCCGTAAAGAAGATATCAATTTAAAAGATATTCGTGTGGTACCAAATCCATATTACATCCGTGCTGAATGGGATACTGATCAATATACACAACACATTGATTTTCGTCATTTGCCATCAAAAGATGAATGCGTTACTCATGTGAGAATCTTTAATGTTGCTGGTGATCTTGTGGCTCATTTGAAGAAAAATGGTATCGTCGAAAATAATGAAACTGCTGATGAGCATGGAACAGTTTCCTGGAACCTGCGAAACTTTGAAAGTCTGAAAGTAACTTCAGGACTTTATATCTACCATATCGAAGCCAAAATTGATGGCAAAAAGGTAGAGCATGTTGGCAAATTCGCAATAATCCTTGGACCGTGATTTTGGGAGATAGATTAATGAAAAAATATACAATAATATTAATGATTTTACTGTTGTGCTTCTCTGTTACCTTTGCTGACCAGGGGAGAGCAGGAGCGCAATTTCTAAAAATTTTTCCCGGAGTATTTGGCTCTGCAATGGGTGGAGCAAGTTCTTCATTGAATAATTCATCAGAGGTGGTTTTCTGGAATCCTGCTGGATTGAATGATATCAAACAAAATTCATTGTTTGTATCTCATGCTGATTATTTCGCTGGAATAAAATATGAAAATATTGCACTGACATTGCCATTATCTTTTGGCGTACTTTCTTTACATGGAATCGGACTGTTGTCCGGTGATATTCGTGAAACTACGGTCCGGGAACCTGATGGAACCGGTAATTATTATAGTGCCAATGATTTTGCTTTCGGTGTATCCTATGGAACTCAGATGACAAATAAATTTTCTGTTGGTGGTGGTGTAAAATGGATATCGATGTCAATAGATAAAGTAAATGCCTATGGTTTTGCTTTGGATGCTGGTGCAAAATATGCTTCTGGTCTTCCTGGAAACCTGACTTTTGCATTCACAATCAAAAATTTTGGACCAAACATTAGTTATTCCGGAGAAGGACTTCAAACGCTGACGACAAAAACTGACAATGAGTTTGAAGAAGAAGATGTTGAAGTAGAATATTCATCAGAAGATTTTCCATTGCCTTTGAGTTTTTCCTATGCTGTTTCTGCTGAACATCCAATTGGTGAAAAACAGAAAATTGGTATTGCCCTGGAAAACTGGCAGATACTGGATCTGAAAGAAATATATCGTTTTGGAATAACATGGAATTATGATAACCTATTCTATCTTGCTGGAGGTCATGGAGACTTAAGAAGACTTTTTGATCCAAACATTTCTTATAAAACTACCAATGGTTCTATGAAATCCTTCACTTTTGGTGGTGGTGTAAATCTTGGTATGATTTTCAAGAAAAATATGTGGGTAAAATATGCCTGGGAAGCACATGAATATTTTGATGGAATAAACAGATTGGGATTAGATATTTCTTTTTAGGAGTTTAGGTGTTTAGGTGTCTAGGTTTTTAGGGTAACTTCGGACATGACAGTCCTAAATACCTAATAACCTAAACACCTAAAACTTTGGAGAAAAAATGAGAGACCATAAACAATTAAAAGCATTTCAACTCTCCGATGTTTTGGTAATTAAGATTTATCAGGTAACAAGGTTTTTTCCCAAAGATGAAATGTATGGAATTGTATCTCAAATGAGAAGAGCTGCTCTCTCAGTACCATCAAATATTGTAGAGGGTTGTACCAGAAGAAGTGACAAAGATTATCTGAGATTTTTAGAAATTGTTTTCGGTTCATTGAGAGAATTAAGTTATCAATTTACTGTGGCTCGTAGACTTGGATATGTAAAAGATATTGAAGATTTTAATTTTAAAAAAAAGATAGAAGAAGTAGAAAAAGTTTTAGGTTCTTTAATTAGATCGAGAATAAATAGATTAAGAAATATAGGCTTTTAGGTTTATATGTATTTAGGGTAACTTCGGACATGACAGCCCTACAACCCTAAATACCTAATAACCTAAATACTTAGAAACCTAATAGAAAAAAAAGAGGAGGCTTTATGCTGAAAAAAGTTGTTACAATTATAATGATTTTTTGTATTTCATTCAGTTTTGCAAAAGACTTCAATGCAATGAATGCAAAAGTCATTTCACGATCAGACAATCGTGTCGTATTTGAAAAAGATGGTCTTCGCCATCATATCCAAACTGTAAAAAAAGCCAGTACAAATGCTTTGGCAAAAACTACTTCAACTTCAGTTATGGATACAATCTTAAATTTTGTACCACCACCAAGTGCTGATTATTACAGTGATGTATTTGCTGATCCACAAAATGCTGGAGCAATGGGCGGACTAAAAGACACTATTATCAAAAGATTTGAACTTTTGGCTCCTGGCTATATCAAAAAAGTGATGATGCAGAATAAACATGAAGGTACAGCGGAATTACAATTCTGGGGACCATGTTATTTTAGTGTTGACGATAGTCGATATGTTAATCTTCCTGAAAATGCATACGAAGATGCTGGTGGAAGAATTAAAGTACCTGGTGCACAACCTTTCTTGCCTTTTAGTGCAACCCTAAGTTGTGCAGCCCATGAAGCTGAAGCACAATACAATGATCTTGGAGAATGGGTTCCTGAATGGAATGTTTTTGATCTGGATGTTTTGTATCCTGGTTTGAATCCATTGTTGACAGGTGACAGTCTTGAACTTTGGGTTGGATATGCAACTGATGGTGTTTCCGGACCAACAATCTGGCAAGATGGATCATACGTACAAGAAGCTGGCTGGTGGTGGGACCGTTATAGTTTTTCAACTTTGAAATCTATTGATCCTTCTGCAGCTAATTATTATAATGTTGGTTCTGACAATGATGCTGGTGATAGAAATGGTATTAACCATATTATGCAAATTGTAGTTGAATATACAGCAGTTCCACCATTCATCGAAAATGCTACTGTAGTTTCAAATATGTTTTCAACTGAAGCAACTATTAAAGCAGATGTATATGACCTGGACAGTGATAGTTTTACTGCTCAAATCCAATACAAAATCAACGATGATGATTCAACCTATTACATTGATATGCAACCTACTGGCAATGGTGATGAATTTGTTGGTACACTTTCAGCTAATGTTGGTGATGAAGTTAGATACGTTGTAAAAGCTAGTGATGGACAATTATCAAACTGGGATAGTGATAGATATCATGAATATACAATCAAAGAAAAACCAGCGGGAAAAGATATTCTTGTAATCCGTGAAGGTGATTCTAAATGTGATTCACTTTACTTTGAAGTTCTTGGTGATGCCAAAACACTTTACTGGGTAATGAATGATGAAAATGGACTTCATGAATCAGTTGTAAATGCCGGATGGCAGAGAATTTTTGTCACAGGTTTTGGTACTACTGTAGTGCCTGTTCTAGATGAAGAAGATGCATATGGTTTCAGAACTTATCTTGATAATGGTGGAAACCTGATCCTTGGTGATCCTGATTGGGTATTTGCAAATCCATTAACAACTGATGAAGCAGAAATTACATTACAAGCAGGTGATTTTGCTTATGATTATTTCGGTATCGCTTCTTTAGAAAACGATCCAAATGATGGTGCTGCTTCTACTGCTGATGAAAATTTTGTTGGTGTTGAAGGAAATTCAATTTCTGGTGACTTTACTGGTGGTGTGAATTATGGACCACTTAGTTATGTAATCCTTGATAAAACCAACTGGGGTGATTTTGCAGAACCAAATGCAGAAGGTGTAACAATCTTCTCAGGTGCAAATAATGCTAAAAGTTCTGCTGTGATGAAACAAGGTGGAAATTATTCTGCTATTTATTTTGGTTTCTGGCCGGAAGTTGTTGCTTCAGAACAGTTTTCTGAATTCGAAACTCTTATAAATAATATCATTGCTACTACAACAAGTATTGAAAAAACTGATGAAAATGTTGCTGCTGAATTTGCTTTGGAACAGAACTATCCAAATCCATTTAATCCAACAACAACTATTGAATTCTCAATTCCATCCAAATCATTGGTTTCACTAAAAATCTATGATATCAATGGAAATCTCATCAAAACACTTGAAAACAATGCTGTAAAATTTCAAGGTCGCTATATTGCGAATTGGGATGCCAGAAATGATTTTGGTGGCAGAGTTGCTTCAGGAGTTTACTTCTATAAATTACAGACTGAAATTAATGTAGTTACAAAGAAAATGTTATTGATGAAATAACATTTCTGAAATATCTTTTTGAAACCGCATCGACTATTTGAGTTGGTGCGGTTTTTTTATTGTACTGATTGATAGTAGTATATCGGATTTTTTTATAATGATAGTGAAAACAGAAATCGTCAGACTTGAATCACAAGGAACGATAGTGACTGTGATTCGAGAATGGTTTATTAACTTCAAATAAGGTTCTCAATTCTCACTTTATTGAGAACCAAGTCCCTGAATATTTACAGGATATAAAAAAAGGCCACCCTTTCGAGCAGCCTTTCTAACTTTGTCCTGCTTATTATTGCGAAGCAGGAATTACCAATTATAAATTACCAATCTCACTTCCTCCAGAAATCTGACCTTTCAGAAAAATGATACATGATCTTTTTTGTTGTGACATAGACTTTTGGATCGTTTTCATAGCGAATATAGTCATGGGCATAATTGGATTTTGAGTGGGAAGTGTAGAGTACTTTTTCGCTGTTATTTGCCAATTTCAAAGTGATCTTTGTTGAGAGATTATCAGTAATTTCATACTGAGTATACTTGTCAGGATTCATGGTTTGAAATCCAGAATACTCGCCATCTTCCATTATGTTTTTTAGGAAGTTGTCGATTCTATCCTGGTTCACTTCACCAGTGTCTTGTGAGACAAACACCCAATTAGTGTCAGACTTGGCAAGAATTACTTCTAGTGTATCTTTTGTAATTGATATTTGTATTACTTCTTCAGATTTAATTTCGAAAATTGGATCAGTTTTCTGTACATGTTTCCGATTTTTCATGAAATTTACACCTAGTAATAACAATGCGACTACCAGGAGAACAATATATTTTGTCCAGGGATTTTTAGCGGCCATAAATTTCCTCCAATAATTTTGCTTTATTCTTATTCTTTTTCATTCTGAATAATCCATAGAGGATTACAAGAATAGATGGCAATAAAATATTGAGCCATTTCCAGAAACTACGAGTGGATTTTGATAATTCATCCAATGGTCTGGAAGTGACGCCACGGGAACGGATCTCAATCAATTCCTGATCTCCGGAAAGATAATCAATACTATTGATGATGAAATTCAGGTTGGATTCTACACCGCCAGCAGCCTGGTCGTTAAAGAATTCATTGTCACCAACAACTACGATTTTACCATCATTAATGGAGCCGATGAAAGTGTCTGCAGAATTTTTTTCACTACTATCAGCAAAGAAAGACTTAAAACCACCTTGAAATAATCCGGCAACAACTTGTGAAGATTCAGAAAAATTTGTCATTCCAGGATTTGTGTACTGCGGAGAATTTTTGATGTCTGGCATAATGTTGTAGCCTTCTACCATTGTATATTGTCCATACATTTGTTGTGGAATCTGACCGACAGGAATGAGGCCAGAACGTTCAGATGTTCTCATCAATGGAACAAAGGAATCATCACTGTTGATTGAACTAATGGAATTGGTGAAAAACATTCTCGCTTCTTCCAGGTCTTTGACAATGATATTCTCTTTACTAAATTTTTGAACCAAAATAAATGGTGGATAATCGATTGCTGAAGCAAATGAGAAAAACCCTTGTTTCTGTTGGATTTGGATCTGTCCACATCGCTTGTCAATCAACATATCTTTACCAACCAGGATTCCATAATTTGCCAGGAAATCATAGAAATTGGTTTTCAGTTCGTTTCCGATTCCTTGTTGTAATTGTGCATCAATTCGTGAAACGCCGAGAAAGAGTTTGCCGCCTCGAAGGATGTATTGATCAAGATTGTAAAGTTCATCCATTGACAATGTATCATTGATTCCGTTAACTAACAGAGTTGTAATATCAGTCGGGATTTCATTTTCCAGGCCAACACTGCGAACATTATAGGTTTGTTGTAATAATTGCTGAAGATTTTGTGTCTGAATGTCAGAACTTCCAGAATAAATACCGATTGTATTCATACCAACTGAAGTAAGTTTTTTAATGGCTGCAGTGAGATCGTATTCCACACCCGTTGTGCTTTGAATTACTGGAAGTGTTTCTTTTTTATCATTATAAAGAAGCACGAGTCCCATATAGACTTTTTTTACTTCCATTTTGTCGTTTTCAATCACTTGCAACTGAATTGGAGGAATCTGGTAGGATTGTGCATCGCGGGCTGCTTCTTCGTCTTCATCAGGATTAATGAATTCGTAGTGAAAATGACCTTTAGAATAAGCTTGATATTCTTCCAAAATATCCTGCAAGTAGCGACGTGAGTTAGCATACTGTCCAGGAAGGTTTTCAGAGTAAAATACTTTCGCGATCATTCTGTCATCCAGTTTTTTAATTACAGTTTTGCTGGAATTGGAAAGCGAATAGACATTCTCTTTGGTTAAGTCAACACGAAAGAACAATGACCGCAAAGCAATGTTAAAAATTACAATAATTGCTACAATCAAAAGTATGTAGGTTGTAAACTGTTTTTTATTATGAATTTGTGTCATGATTTACCTCCACTTTCTCATTTCCAGGATTCGAATGCTGGTCAGCAGAAAGAAACTGATCAGCGATGCAAAATAGACAACATTACGAGAATCAATCACTCCTTTGGAAATATTGCTCAGGTGATAATCAACGCTCAAATATTGAATTGTGGAAGTCAAAAATCCCGGTATGAAGATCAGGATTTTGTCCATTATGAAAAAGATGAAAATAATCAGGAAACCCACGATAAATGCAGTAATCTGATTTTCAGTAATTGTACTTGCGAAAATGCCAATAGAAGTATAAGCAGCACCAAGTACAAGTAATCCGATATAACCTGAAACTAACGCACCAAAATCAAAATTATTTCCAACAATCAACAGTGTGAAAAAGTGGACCAGAGTAAAGGCCAATCCTGCTCCTAACAAAGAAAGTGCAGCCAGGAATTTTCCAGTTATAATTTCACCATCGGAAATAGGCATCGTGGTCAAAAATTCCAATGTGCCATCATTTTTCTCTTTGGCTACCAAACTCATAGTGATGGCCGGTACAAAGAATAAAAATGTCAATGGAGCGATATTGAAAAGTTGACGGAGATCCGATTGGTTGATCAGAAAAAATGTGCTGATGAAAAACCAGCTGTTGATGAGCAAAAATACAATGATTGTAATATATGCCACAGGAGAATTGAAGAGTGATGATAACTCTTTTTTAAAGATTGTACCAACATTATTTCGCATCGCCAGCACCTCCTTCCACAGTGAGATTTCGGAAAACATCTTCTAAACTCACTTTGTGTCTGCTCATTTCCAGAATTTTCCAATTTTTAGTGTTTGCGTAATCAAAGATCGTTTCACGAGGATCAATAGAGTTTGGATATTCAACCTTAATTAATTTCACAGAATCTTTTTGTTTGATATTATTGATGATAATTGAATCTTCTATTGATGTTAAAGCATTGATATCTTCATCAGAAGCATTGAGAAGTTCCATTTCCAATTGAGTATGTCCCTGGAAACTGCTCATCAATTCTTCCACTGTTCCATCTGCGACAATGTCACCATTATTGATAATGATTGTACGATCAGCAACAGCTTGAATTTCCTGAAGAATGTGGCTGGAAATGATCACAGTTTTTTCCTTACCAAGTGCTTTGATAAGCTCACGAATTTCCGCAATCTGGTTTGGATCGAGACCCGTTGTTGGTTCATCAAGGATCAATATTTTCGGATCGTGGATGATTGCCTGTGCCAGTCCAACTCTCTGACGAAATCCTTTGGAGAGTTCCTTGATTGGTCGATGGATCACTTTTTTTAATCCACAAAGATCGATGACTTCTCTCAATCTCACTGGAAAATCCTTTGGATCGATCTGTCTGGCTTTGCTGACAAATTCCAGGAAGTCATAGACAATCATGTCATCATAAAGTGGATTGTGTTCCGGTAAATATCCGATTTGTTTGCGGATTTCTTCGGAATTTTCTGTCACATCCAGGTCATCAATTTTTACACTGCCTTCCGTAGGTGAGAGATAGGAAGTGATCATGCGAAGTGTAGTGGTTTTGCCGGCACCATTTGGTCCCAGAAAACCCAGAATCTCACCATCATTGACCACAAAGTCGATACCTTTGACTGCATCAACTGTGTCGTAAGATTTTTTCAGTTTTTCAATTCTGATCATGTTTACCCCTTGTTCTAAGTTCTGAGTTCATTTTTAACCGCAAAGATGCAAAGTAAAAAAAATTACGGTTTTAAATTGAAATTATATTTGTTGTTTAAAAGATCTTCTTGTTATCGTAAACATTCTTTTTTTGAATAGGAAGTAAATTTGTTCCCATTTTTTTATAATTTTTTTGAAAATGCGGGAGAAATTTAGGATTTTGAAGGTTTTTGGTCAAGTGGAAATTTTTTACTGTAATATTAGTATATATAAGAATAGTAGGTAATTTGCAGGACGCATCCATAAAATATTGGATTTTTATTTTACTAAAACCTAGATTAGTCATATATTCAGACTAATTAGAAAAAAGGGATTTTTATGAGACAAGTTAATATACATTATGCAAAAACACATCTTTCAAAACTTATCCAGGAGAGTTTAGGAGGTGAAGAGATAATTATCGCAAAAAATAATAAACCAATTGTCCGGTTATTAAAAATTGAACAGACTGAACAAAAAAGAAAATTAGGTTCAGCAAAAGGTAAAATTTTTATATCAGAAGATTTTGATCAACCTTTGGATGATTTTGCTGATTATATGTAATGAAATACTTAATTGATACACATGTTTTACTATGGATTGTAAATGATCCTGATAAACTAAGCAAAAATGTTAGAGACATTTATCTGAATGAGGAAAATGAAATTTTAGTGAGTATTGCTAGTATTTGGGAAATGGCAATCAAAATCAGTTTTGGTAAATTGAAATTAGCATCATCATTATCGGAGTTTGTTGAAGAACAAATTATTGGCAATAAAATGCAAGTATTCAATTTAAATTTACAATCAATTTATCGTTTGGAATCATTGCCATATCATCATAGAGATCCATTTGATAGAATAATAATTTCTCAGGCAATCTGTGATGATATTCCGATAATTACCCATGATAAGGAATTTTGTAAGTACGATATAAGTTGTATCTCCTAATAGATGTTGTGTGAAATTTTCAAAATACCCTTTCAGGAAAAAAATCCCATAATAATTCTACAAAAATACCTTGAAAAATAATAAAAATTCCCTGTTAAAACCCTGTTTTCCCTCTCTATTAATTTTATTTGTAATTCCAATGTTGAAAACATAAATTACGCATTGTTATTTTTAAACTTAAATGAAGTAAATGATGTCGCAATTCGGAAAAATTTTAGTCATATTCGGCTTTGTGTTAATAGTATCAGGAATACTGGTAAGTTTCGGCAGAAATATTCCTTTTTTGCAGAAACTCGGACACTTACCCGGAGACATCATCATAAAAAAAGATAACTTTGTACTTTATTTTCCCTGGGTGACTTGTGGATTAGTAAGTATTTTTGCCTATGTAATAATGAAAATCTTTCGACGTTAAGGAGAAAAACGAGTGATAAAGAAAGTGCCTACGAAAGTAGATTTTATCAAACTTGAACATGAAATGCTGGATATGTGGGACAGTGAAGACATATTCAATAAACTTCGTGAAAAAAATTCTAATGGCCCAAAATGGCGTTTTATCGATGGCCCAATGACTGCCAACAATCCAATGGGAGTTCACCATGCCTGGGGACGTTCACTTAAAGATATTTTTCACAGATATAAAGCAATGAATGGTTTTCATACCAGATATCAAAATGGTTTCGATTGCCAGGGACTTTGGGTTGAAGTAGAAGTGGAAAAAGAACTTGGTTTCAAATCCAAAACAGATATCGAAGAATATGGCATCGAAAAATTTGTACAGAAATGTAAAGACCGTGTAAAAAAATATGCGGCAGTTCAGACTGAACAGTCAAAAAGACTGGGCTATTGGATGGACTGGGATAATTCCTATTTTACAATGTCAGAAGAAAATAATTACACAATCTGGCAATTCCTCAAAAAATGTCACGACAAAGGATGGATCTTCAAAGGCCACGATGTAATGCCATGGTGTCCAAAATGTGGTGCTGCACTTTCAGAGCATGAAATTGCAACTGAAGGTTATAAGGAAATGACACACACTTCCATTACCGCGAAATTTCCATTGAAAGATAAAGATAATGAATTTTTGCTGGTATGGACAACAACGCCTTGGACACTTTCTTCCAACACTGCTGCAGCTGTTCATCCAGACGAAGATTATATCAAAGTAAAACAAAACGACAATATATTTTACCTCATCGAAGGACGTAAAGAAATTCTCAAAGGCAAAGGCAAGTATGAAATCCTTGAAACACTCAAAGGAAAAGACATGCTGGGTTGGGAATATAATGGCCCCTTTGATGAATTACCAATCCAACAGGGTGTTGTTCATAGGGTTATTCCCTGGGAAGATGTAACAGACAGTGATGGTACAGGTATCGTACACATCGCTCCTGGTTGTGGTAAAGAAGATCACCAACTTGGAAAAGAACACAAACTTGCCATCATCGCACCAATCGACCAGTTCGGAACTTATCTCGAAGGTTTCGATTGGATGACAGGTAGAAATGTAGATGATTGTCTCGAAGATATTCTCCAGAATTTGAGAGAAAAAAATTACAATTATAGTTATGATCCATATACTCACAGATATCCAATTTGTTGGAGACATGGAACACCATTGGTATTCCGCCTTGTAGATGAATGGTTCATCGCAATGGATGAAATTCGTCAGGACATCATGGAAGTGACCAAGCAGATCACCTGGATGCCATCTTATGGATTGGATCGTGAACTTGATTGGCTGAAAAACATGCATGATTGGATGATTTCCAAAAAACGGTTTTGGGGATTAGCACTACCGATTTACGAATGTGAATGTGGACATGTTGAAGTAATGGGTAGTAAAGAAGAACTCCAGGAAAGAGCTGTTGAAGGCTGGGACGAATTCGAAGGTCACACACCACACAAACCTTACATCGACAAAGTAAAAATCGCATGTAGTAAATGTGGCAAAAAAGTACAAAGAGTTGAAGATGTAGGTAATCCATGGCTAGATGCCGGAATTGTACCTTATTCTACAATTAAATATAGAACAGACAAAGAATATTGGAACGAATGGTTTCCAGCAGAATTCATTACAGAATCACTTCCGGGACAGTTTAGAAATTGGTTTTATGTATTACTGGCAATGAGTACAGTATTGGAAAACAGACCACCATTCGAAAGAATTTTTGGCTATGCATTGGTAAAAGCAGAAAATGGTGAAGACATGCACAAAAGTGCTGGTAACGCCATCTGGTTTGATGATGCTGCTGAAAAAATGGGTGTTGATGTAATGCGTTGGATGTATTCAAACCACAATCCTTACAACAACCTGAACTTTGGATATGGAATCGCAACTGATACTCGTAAAAAACTGATCACATTGTGGAATTCCTACTCATTCTTTGCAACTTATGCAGAACTTGATGGATATGATCCAAAGAAACATGTCATAACAAAAGAAGACTTATCAGAACTTGATCTTTGGATGATGGCAACATTGAATAAATTGATCAAAGAAGTGACTGTTGAATACGAAGAATATCGTGTTGACAAAGCCATGAAACTGATTGATGTATTTATCGAAGATCTATCAAACTGGTACATCCGAAGAAGTCGTAGAAGATTCTGGAAATCTGATGACGATACAAATAAGTGGGCAGCCTATCAGACATTGTACAAATCATTGAATGTATTGATCAAATTGCTGGCTCCTGTGATTCCTTTTATCACTGATTATATTTATCAGAATTTGGTTGGAAATGTAGAAGAAAATGCTCCTCAGAGTATCCATCTTACAGAATTTCCAAAAGTTGATGAACAATATATTGATGAAGAATTGATCACCAAAATTAATATGGTTATCAAACTGACTGGAATGGGAAGAGCTGCCAGAAATCAGGCTAACCTGAAAGTAAGACAACCATTGGCTGAATTGCTGATCAAAGTTCCCGGTGATGGTTCTATTTTAAAAACCATGGAAGAACAGTTCAAAGAAGAACTGAATGTTAAAGCAGTGAGAATTCTTGAAAATGAAAGCGAAATCGTGGAATTCAGCGTGAAACCAAATTTTGCGACATTGAAAGAAAAATTTGCCAAAGAAATGGGAATGATCATTGGTTTGGTGAAAAAAATGGATCCTGCTGATGTTGTGGCACAATTGTCAGAAAAAGGAGCCTTGGCAGTGGAACTTCCTTCAGGCAATGTTGTTCTTGATAAAGCAGACCTGATTGTTGAAAAAACCGGAAAAGATGGTTATTCTGTAACAACTGAATATGACTTTGTTGCAGCTGTGACAACAGAACTAACACCTGAACTGAAAAAAGAAGGTTTGGTTCGTGATTTTATCCGCCAGATTCAAACTTTGCGAAAAGAAGCCGAATACAAAGTAGAAGACCGAATTACTGTAGCAGTTAATGCATATGATGAATTAAAAGAAGCTGTTCAGGAATTCAAAGATTACTTTACTTCAGAGACTTTGACAAATGAGATCACTTTCGACTATATTGAAGGTGAAACAAATAGTGATATAAAAATTGATGGCAACAACGTAAAAGTTGCTATTACTAAAATATAAAAGCCGATTTTATGGAGACCAAAATGGCAGAAACAAAGAAAAAATGGAGTAAATCAGATATCCAATATTTTAAGGATCTGATTGAAAAAATGAGAATGGAAACCATTTCTGAAATTCGTAGACTGGAAAATAATATTACCGGTAAAAATGATAATGCAGGCGAAATGGAATCTTCTTACTCATTTCACATGGCAGATGCAGGTACAGATTCAATGGAAAGAGAAAAAGATTTTTTATGGCTTTCCAGAGCAAAAAAATATCTCGGATACTTGAACACTGCACTAGATAGAATTGCCAGAAATATATATGGCGTTTGTATTGAATGTGGTTGTTTGATCCCAAAGGAACGATTAGAAGAAGTACCTCATACACAGCATTGTGCAAAATGTAAAAACAAACCAAAATAATTAAATTTATTTGGCTGTTCTTCATAACGAGGGACAGCCAAGCTCATTTTAAAAACCCTCCCTCCCAAAACTTATCTTTATTTTAAGAAACATTGCTATTAAATTAATCGCTAAATCTTGTTTAATAAACTCAAGGAAGGTTCAAATGTATAAAAATTTTAAATTTATTATTTTCATAATAGTCATAAATACAATTTTATTTGGTGCATATAAAAATGTTGACGAAGCAGAACAATATGCATTGAAATGGTTTCAATCAAATTCTTTATCAAAAGGCGTTGTCAGAACAATTAATAAGGTTGAAACAAAATCCTATAATGGAAAAGAAGTCTTCCATGTTGTCAATCTTTATCCAACGGGTTTTATGATTATTGCCGCTGATGATAATGTTTCCCCCGTTCTTGCATATTCAGAAGAATCAAATATAGAGATCAATAGTGAAAATCCGGGATTAAAGGCATTTTTGAATCAATATTCAAAATATGTATACAATGCATCTCAGGTAGGAATTCAATTGGAAAGTGATTTATGGAAAAATGTGATAACTGCGAAAGCAATGAAAGACACAGTTGAACCATTGATTGAAACAATTTGGGATCAGGGTTGGCCATACAATAAATTCTGTCCTATCGATAGTACTGCTGGCTCTTATACAAACTATAGAGTTTGGGCTGGATGTGTCGCAACCACAATGTCACAATTGATGAAGTATCACAATTATCCGGATTCTGGTCGTGGAACTTATTCTTATCATCCTTCCGGTTATGATTCATTGAGTGTAAATCTTGATACAATAGGCTATGACTGGGCAAGTATGCGCAAAGTTATCTTTAGCCATTCTCCTGATACCTTGGTCGATCCAATTGCAGAATTAATGTACCATTGTGGTGTTGTCATGGATATGGGTTATGGACCTGATGGCTCAGGAGCATTTTCTCAATTTGTCGATGATGCTATGGTTGAATATTTTGATTATTCTCCTGAAATCAAATTCCTGTTGAGAAGCAGTTATTCCGATGAAAAGTGGAAAAATATACTAAAAGCAGAATTGTCTGACAGTCGTCCAATATATTATGCTGGAAATGATGGTGAAGCAGGACATGCATTTGTTTGTGATGGTGTTGAAAAAAGAAAAATGGGTGATTTTTTCCATTTCAACTGGGGATGGTCCGGATCTGGAAATGGGTATTTCACTATTGATAATATGACTTTCAACTATGGTCAAGATATTGTGATCAATTTTGCTCCTCGTGGACAGATTGCAAAATTTGACGCTGATCTTAGTAGAGGTGCGTTGCCACTGACTGTAAGTTTCACTGATCTGACTGATGATGAAAATATTAATTCCTGGGAGTGGGACTTTGACGGAGATGGTATTGTCGATTCTTATGAACAGCATCCATCCTGGACTTATGAAGAATTTGGTGACTATTCTGTGGTCTTAAAAGTAAGTAATGATTCTATTTCTTACCAAAAAACTCTGCCAGATTTTATTGAAGTTATATCTAAAGATGAAATTTATGGAAGTTTGCTGACTGATAGAGTTTTAGAAGCGGGTAAAGTAAAAGTCCTCAATAATGTGACAGTTCCGGAAGGAGTGACTTTGACAATTCTTCCCGGAGTTGAAATGGAATTCCAGGGAAATTATGAACTAAAGGTGGATGGGAATATAGTTGCAGAAGGATTAGTAGATGATCCAATTGTATTCACAGTTGCTGATACTACGGGATTTGCTGACTATAATGGTGTCTCTGGTGGCTGGAAGGGAATTTTCCTAACTGGTAAAGCCAATGACACTACAAGTTTCATCAATTGTAAATTTGAATATGTAAAAAAGGGGAATGCTATCCGTAGCATTAACAATAATAATCTTTTTCTTTCACAATCTACATTCTCCAATAATATTGGAAGTGCACTTGGAATATGGCTCAATAAAGAAAAACGTATCAAAATAGATAAGTGTCTTTTTGAAAATAATTTAAATCACGGCGCAGGAACTTATGCGAATTGGGGAAGTGCAATTGTTGGTTATTTTGCAAACCTTGATATTACCAACTCAATATTTGTTAATAACAAAATGTTGAAAGCTGGTCTAATCAATTTGGCAAGTTCCAGTTCTTTAAATCTTGTGAATTGTACAGTTACAGATAATATTCCTTCGGAAAATACACAGGCAGTTTTGGATATCAGTGTAAGTTCAGAAGTAAATATACAAAATTCAATTCTCTGGAATGACGGTACAAATGAGATCAATTTTACAGGTGATAATATTGCTTCAATAACTTATTCCGATCTTGAGTCTGGTTTAGCAGAGATTACCGGGAATGCTCCAGAATACGTAGCCTATGAAGCAAACATAAATGTTGATCCTCAATTTGCAGATGAAGGGTATGCACTAAATAGTTGGTCACAATGTATTGATCGAGGAATTTTACCTGGTGATACTCTGATTATAGATTCTCTAGACTATAGACTTGATTTTAGATTGTATGCATCTGCTATTGATCTGGGAGCAGTAGAATATCCGGGGGAACCTGAGCAATTAAATATTGGATTTATTGCTGATATTGACTCAGGAGAATTTCCACTTGAAGTGACTTTTACAGATACGACTAAGACTGACAACATTGTATCTATCAAATGGGACTTTGAAAATGATGGTACCTGGGATGCTTTTGATGAGGTTGAGGTAAAGCATATTTATCAAAGACAAGGGATATATTCTGTTAGTATGCTGGCCATGGCTGCTGATTCAATCCCATTTTTTGTCCTGGCAAAAGATATTATCAATGTTTCAGGTGAAGCAGTGGCAATTGACTCCAAAGATCCTTTGATTCCAGGTGAGTTTTACCTCGAGCAGAACTATCCGAATCCATTTAATCCGTCAACGACTATTAGCTATGGAATTCCAAAACCTGCAAACATTTCTCTAGAAATATATAATATTCTAGGACAAAAAATTATTACACTTGATAAATCACAAAAAGCAGCTGGGCATTATGATGTTGTTTGGAATGGAATGAGTCAATCAGGAAAATTAATCCCCTCAGGCATTTATATCTATTCATTAAAAGGTGAGGGTTTTAGCATTCAGAAGAAGATGTTTTTTATGAAATAAATCGACTTTTTTAGAATAAGGGTTGTTTTGAAAGTTTTATAATCAATTTTGAACTTCTGAAACAGCCTTTATTTATCTATTCCCTTTCCGGGATTTGAGTTCTCCAGTAACACGTTTTATCATTTTCCCAAATTCTTTGTCTTGTTTTCGTTTTTCGAAATATGACATTTCATTGTGCATTGTTTCCTTGGTAATTTTCATATAGTTATGGTAATGGGCTTCACTGATATCACCATCAGCAACTGCTTTGAGGACTGCACATTTGGGTTCCTGAGTGTGACTACAATTATTGAATTTGCACAACTCACTCAATCTTTCTATTTCATTGAAAGTCTTCTTGATGCCGGTAGTTATTTCTATATTTCCCAACTCACGCATACCAGGAGTATCGATAATCATACCACCCTGGGGCATCATCACAAGATGACGATTTGTTGTGGTGTGGCGACCTTTACTGTCCTTTTCGCGGATTTCACCGGTTTCATAGAGTTCTTCCCCGATCAGATTATTGAGTAAGGTGGTTTTTCCAACACCTGATGAACCGAGCAGACAATAGGTTTTTCCTCTTTCCAGTTTGGAAAGGAATTCTTCGATTCCAAAGTTGTTTTCATTGGAAAAGGCGATTACTTCTTCTGTGATTCCCTGATCACGAATTTGTTGTATTTTTTCTGCGAGTTCCTCTTTTTCTAAAAGATCAGTTTTACTGAGGAGAATTACGGCATCTATCTCGCTTTCATGGATCATTGTAAGGTAGCGTTCCATGCGATTGATATTGAAGTTTGTATCAAGTGACTGCATAATAAAGGCAGTATTGATATTTGTGGCGATCATCTGGTATTCCATTCGACGACCAGCAGATTTACGTTTTAGTTCGGTTTTGCGGGGTAGAATATCAATGATTACTGCTGAATCATTAAAATCCTGAATTTTTACCCAATCACCAACTGCAGGAAGATCCATTTTTGATTCAGCATTGTAACGAATTTTTCCTGTAATCTCAGCAGTGAAGGAATCTTCTTTGTCTTGTAATGTATAGTTATCCTTATTCACCGTAATAACTCTTGCAAGTTCATCTGAGGTTGGATCTTCTTGCTCTGATAAAAACCATTCTGTTAAACCTAAATCGTATAGTTCCATTTTATTTCCTAAAACCTGATATTTAAACTTATTCCCAAACCACTACTTGTCACTTCCGGTTCAATTCGCCAGTGAGATTTATATTCTTTTGCAAAACCACGTGCGATCATTGTTCCAATCATTCCCCCGGCAATTACATCTGACAAATGGTGCTTGTTATCTTGAATCCTGCTCGTTGCCACAAATACAGCCATTGCGTAGGCCGGGACACCAACTTTTTTTCCGTAAATTGCATTCAAGCAAGTAGCTAGTCCAAAAGCACCTCCGGAATGTCCTGAAGGAAAGGATTTGGTATCTGACCCATTGGGCCTTTTACGTTTTGTCAATACTTTTAAATTTTCAATAACTATTTGTCCTGCCAGTACGCCTTCGGCAATCAACCTGACAGATGCTACTGAATTTTCTACACTATTTCTTATAGCAACATCATAAATAACCATTCCGCTAACAACACCAAAATAGCCCATGCGATGTCCATAAAGATCGCCAATTCGTGACATCTCATTGCTGTAGAGTCCATGTTCCTGGGCATATTTTTTTACTGCTTCATCGATGAAAAATGCAACGGGTAAGGCTACAGAACCAAAGATCAATATATCTTTCTGATCTTCAAAGTTGAGAATATTGTATATTGAATTTTTGTAATGCTCATATTCTCTGCCAATTGTATCACCTGCATTTACAATGTTTAAAGAAAAAATTAAAAATGTGATTAGTAGTTTATGCTTCATTCATCTTTCACTAGGTATATTGATCATGTTCAAATAGTTTAAGCAGAGTAGTTTACTAATTATTATCGTCTTTAAAAATATTTTTTATATCGATAAAATGACATTTTTTAAAAAGTTAAGAATAATTAACATGATTATTTTGCTAAGGAATTGTAGTTTTGGACTTCGAAAGGAGTAACAATGATAAAAATAGATGAAAACATAAAAGGATTAATTTTTGACTGTGACGGTACCTTGGTTGATTCAATGCCACAGCATTGGGAAGCATGGCAGGAGACTTTTAAAGAATATGAAATGGAATGCCCGACTTCCTGGTTGGAAAGACATGCTGGAGTACCAATCAAAGAGACTTTGAAAATTTATCTTGAAGAATATAAAGTAGAAAAGCAGGTTGATGTTGATGAGTTTGTTGCACGTAAACATATAAAAAGTCTCGAGAAACTTCAAAATGTACAACCTATCCAAGAGGTTGTGGATGTGGTTTACAAATACCATGGGAAACTTGCAATGTCAGTAGCCTCGGGTGGAAGTAAAAAAAATGTTATGACTTCTCTGAATGCAATTGGTATAGCAAAATATTTTGATATTGTGATCACAGCAGATGATCCGATTCCGGGTAAACCCAATCCAGATATATTCCTATATGCTGCTTACAAAATGAAAGTGAAACCCGGGAATTGTCTTGTGTTTGAAGATGGTGCTATGGGAATTGTAGCAGCCCAAAGAGCCGGGATGAAATATTTTGATGTGAGAACTTTGGATTTGGACGAATAATTACTTCAAGTATTTCATCGCTGCACGAAGTGCTTCTGCTGGATGAAGTTCAACAACTTTTCTACGTAAGTCATTACTCTTTTCCAACATTCTATCAGAGAAGATCAGATGTTCTTTTCGGGTAGATGATTGTGAAATATCAATGGCAGGAAAAATTCTACGTTCTGCAAGTTCACGAGAAAGACGCAAATCCCAGTTGCCTGTACCTTTGAATTCCTGAAAAATCATATCATCCATGCGACTGCCTGTTTCAACAAGAATAGATGCCAGAATTGTCAGTGAACCGCCATTTTCTACATTTTTTGCCCTGCCAAAAAGTTGACGTGGAATTTCCATAGCTTTAATTCCTAAACCGCCACTCATGGTTCTGTTGGATTTGGATTCTTTGTTAGATGCTCTGGTAAGTCGTGTTAGTGAATCGATGAGGATGAATACATCTTCTCCTGCCTCTAGCATTCTGGAGGCCATGTTTATCGTCATGCGGGCGATTCTCATGTGGCTTTCAGGAGTCATATCTGCTGATGAATGAAATACCATTGCTTTTGGTAGCGCACGTTTGAAATCTGTGATTTCTTCAGGTCTTTCATCTACCAATAGCGTCGCAAGTTTGATGTCAGGGTAATTTAGGCTAATAGATGTTGCTATATGTTTGATTAGTGAAGTTTTACCGGCTTTGGAAGGTGAAATAATCAATCCTCTTTGGCCTTTTGCAACGGGAATCAAACGGTCAATCAAGCGTCCAATAGTATCAGACTTGCTTTGGCCAACCATCAATTGTTCTTCAGGATTGATGGGTGTCAGATCTTTATGTAGTTTTGTGAATCTATATTTGTCTGGAGCAAGGTTGTTTACAGCAAGAATATTCTTCAATTTTCCTTCTTCTGTTTCGGCTACAATAAAACAGCCTTCACGAATTTTAAATCTTTTGATCAGTTCTTTTGGAATTTCAATATCATTGTCTTCGATTTCAAAATTATTAAAAGGATCACGCAAAAATGCTTTGTGTTCAAGTATTTCCAGAACTCCGCTTATTATATTTTCCATGTAGTTTATTACCTCAGTTAATTATAACGGGATAATCTAAATAAATATTATTGCAATAGAAATCATTATCTCGAAAATATATAAAATAAATCTCTAATAAAAATACTGTTATTATCAGGATTATTAATTATTTTTATGTTGTGTGAAAATTAGTAATTATGGTGATACTTCATGTCAAATGGAAAAATATTAATTGTTGAAGATGAATTGCTCTTTGCTATAGACCTGGAAAATAATCTAGAAAGTCTTGGCTATGAAGTGGTTGAAAAAGTTACAAACGGAAAAGAAGCCATTGAGCAAGCTCGTATATTTATGCCTGATCTAATTATGATGGATATAAAACTTGATGGTGAAATGTCTGGTATTGATACTTCACAAATCATTAAGGATACACTAGATATCCCTGTTATTTTTCTGACAGCACATAGTGATGTCCAAACTATTGAAGAAGCCAAACTTACAGAACCTTTTGGTTTCCTGCTGAAACCTCTTCGTGTTGATGAAGTCAATTCCATGATCAAAACCGCCCTTCATAAGCACAGAATCGAGATCAAATTACGTGAAAGTGAAAGACGATTTCGCGACCTTACAGATTTATTACCTCAACCGGTTTTTGAACTCGATCTAGATAGTAGAGTCACCTTTGCAAATAGAAGTTTTGTGGATTATTTCTCTATTGATGAAAATGACCTGAGTATTGGTATTGATTTTTTTCAATTATTCCCGGAAGAAGGCAGATCTGAGGTAGAGAAAAATCTCCACCAGATTGTGGGAGGTACTTCTTGTCTGAACTGTGAGTTAATGACTGTTGATAAAAAGGGTAAAATAAAATACTCATTGTTTTATGCTAATAGAATATCAAAAGATGATGAAATTATTGGAATCAGAGGAACTATTACAGATATATCAGAGAGAAAAGAAGCTGAGAAAGATATTGTTACACAAAAGCGTTTTTTTGAAGCTCTTTTCAATAATTCTCCTGAAGCAATTGTTTCAACAGATGATATTGGGAATATTATTAAAGTCAATACAAAATTTGAATCAATGTTTGGATACAGTAAAGATGAAGTATTAGGCAAAAATATTGATGATTTGCTGGCACCTGAAAATTTATTAAAAGAGGCAAAAAAATTCTCAGAAGTCGTGACAGTAGACAAAGAAAGAATGTCGCTGGAGACAAAGCGCAAACATAAAAGTGGTCGACTACTTGATACTGTGGTTGTGGGGAATCCTGTTATTACAAATGACAATGTTGATTTCACTATTGGAATATATATAGATATCAGCAAGCGAAAGCGAAATGAACAGGAAATGAAACAAATCCATGAACTCTACCAGAAGACCATTCAGAATGCCAATGGTGTTCCTTATCGTTTGAACTTAGAGACAAGAGAGTATGAATTTGTTGGAAGTGGTTTGGAAGATATCCTTGGATTGTCCCAGAAACAATTCGATTATGATTATATCAAAAATATTAAACAGGAAGTAGTTGTTCACGATAAGTGTGATTATACTACATATCGTGATAAATTTCGTAAAGGAAAATTGGACAGGTACCAGGTTGATTTCAAGTTCTTTGATCAAAAAGGACGAGAACGTTGGATAAGTGATTGTTCACTACCGGTTTTTAGTTATGATGAATCCACAGTTGTCGAATCAATTGGAGTCTTACAAGATATTACTCAACGTAAACTTATCGAGAAACAACTTCGGTTGGAAAAAGATAAAGTTCAAAATTATCTGGATGTTGCTGGAGTAATATTCCTATCGTTGGATGTAGAACTAAATGTTAAATTGATCAACAAAAAAGGGTGCAAGATTATCGGTTTGGATCAGGATGAAATACTCGGGAAAAACTGGATTGAAAATTTTCTTCCACCAAATGTTCGTGAAAAAGCCTGGGAATTTTATGATCTATTCATGAATGAACAGATTGACATGTTTTCTGCAGATTTTAAGAGATCAGCCTATTTTGAAACTAAATTGTATTCCAAGGATAATGAACCGAGGAATATTCTTTGGAATAATATTCTATTACGAGATGATGATAAGGTTATCACTGGGATACTCTGTTCTGGTACAGACATCACTGAAAAAGTACAAGCAGAACAGGGTGTCAAACGACTGAATCAGCAACTTAATCGTAAAAATCACGATCTTGAACGAATTATCTATGTAACATCTCATGACCTCAGATCGCCTTTGGTAAATATTGAAGGATTTGGCGATGAACTACAAAATGATGTTAATTACATCCTGAATGAAATTGAAAAAGCTGATTCTCTGGATGGTTTGAAATCAAAAGTAGAGAAAGTAGTACACCTTGATATTCCTGAATCCATTGGATATATAAAAAATTCTGTAGTGAAAATTGAATCACTTTTATCGGCACTTTTACAATTATCACGACTAGGTCGACAGCAGTTGGATGTGGCTATATTGGATATGAACGATTTGATTGATACGATTCTTAGTACCTTTGAATATAGGATCAAGCGGGAGAATATTATTGTGAAAGTTGGAAATCTGCCGGAATGTGTCGCCGATCGAAAACAACTCAATCAGCTATTTTCAAATCTAATCAGTAATGCTTTGAAATTTTTTCACCCTGATCGTCCAGGTGAGATTGAAATCCGTGGTCGAAAAATGGAAAAATATAGCTATTATTATATAAAAGATAATGGAATAGGAATCAGGCGAGAGGATCAGGAAAATATCTTCGAGATTTTTAAACGAGTTCATAAAAATTTGAAAATCGAAGGAGAAGGTCTTGGCTTGTCAATTGTCCGAAGAATTCTGGAAAAGAATCATGGAGATATCAAAGTAGAATCAGGATATGGTGAGTGGACAAAATTCACTATTATATTGCCAAATGTAATTCTAGAGGGAGAATAAAAAAGCCCCATTTGAAAATGAGGCTTTTGTATAACTATTTAATTATTTTAATATCCTGAAATTCTTTTGGAACAGTCGCAAGAGTATCCCAAACAGTCTTTTCAAGTAAATTCGCTGACTTACAAATGTAGTTGAAGTCACTTCCCTCGAAAGTGAAATAGACACAATCACAATCTTTAGAAAAATGAGCATCTCTTGGATAATATGCGTCTATTACCTGGACATCAGTTTGATTGAGTATATCATAGTAATAGATACCTGATGAGTGGGATCTTATAAATCCATTGTTACTAATTTGGGTTGGAACTGGATCAGAAATATACGAATCAAATTCAGTGACTGATTTTGTATCGATGTCATATATTTTTTTTGTTACTCCATTAGTATAGATGAGTTTTTTTCCATCTTTTGTTAGCATATTAATTCTGACGTCAGCATCACCATCTTCGCCTAGTCTAGTATATTTTTCTTCTTCAAAATCATATTGAAATAATATTTCATAATCCCAGTGAATGTTGCCACTGACACCATAGGCTTCAATGTGGCCGTAAGCATATCTACCATTAGGCGAACAAAATATTCTTCTATTAATCTGTCCGGTTTCTGTATCACCTCCTTTTTCAGGCTGACCCAGAGTGAATCCTTTTGGTGATATAGCGAATTTATGTGTATTGTCAGCAGGATTATATCTCGCCAAATGAGGTCTATATTCATCGCCATAGTATTTATCATTGGTAGCTGTCATATATACAATCATACCATTGTCGGCGACTCTGCCTGTTTCTGATTGATAATAGGGGAAATCACTGTCTTGACTAGGTGCAACAAGTGGTAAGATGGTTTGATTTTTTGAATCCATCTCTACATAGACACCATTATAGGCATCTCCTTCTTTAAAATCACTATGCAATCCCATTACAAAGATATTGTTGTTTATTGCAGAACATGAAAAGAATTTATCACCATCTGGATAAATATCCATATAAGGTGAATAACTTCCCTCACCATCTTCTGTTTCGATTAATACTAATTTTCTTGAATCACCAAGTACTTTTTCAGTTCTCGGAACATAAACTGCTAAAAATTGTGCCTCATCATTTTTGTTTTTTGATTTTGTCGATGAACTATCATTACAAAAACTTAGAAAACATAATGAAAGGACAAATAGCATAACTATTTTTTTCATAAATAACCCCTTTTTAATGTTATAGAAATATATAAATTGAATTTTTAGAAAAATAGGAGAATTTTTGAAACTTGATTTATATCACATTTTATACAAATGTTATTAGAATTGGGCTTCGAGTTAAAAAGATAATAATGAACAAAACAATCCTTTTTAAAGGTTAAATCTAAAACAAAATTTTGCACCATTTTCATTTTTCATTTCGAATTTACCATGCAATTGTTGAACTAATATATTAACAAGTTGCATCCCGAAATTTTTGTTTTCTTCATTGATTATATTTTCTGAATAACCGATTCCATCGTCTTCAACACAAATTTTCATTGTTTGATCATCAATTTTTGTTGTTGTAATATAAATATTTCCCGAATCAACATTAATGAAAGCATGTTTTAGAGAATTATTTAATAATTCATTTATAATAATTCCAATATTTGAAAGAATTTTGATTGGTAAAATAACTTCAAGTAATTCCTGATGAATTTTAATCTTATTGGAACTTGAGTAGAGTGTACTAATTTCTTTAATCAATGGTGCTAGATAGTTTTTTAATGACATGCTCTGAAAATTATTAGACTTATATAATTTATCATAAAGTACCATCATGCTTTGAACCCGATATGAAGAGTTTTGGAAAGCAACTCTAACTTTTTCATCTTCAAAATTTCTTGCTTGAAGTGATAAGAGGCTTGAAACGATATTCATATTGTTTTTTATTCGATGATGGACCTCTTTTAACAAAATATCTTTTTCATCTAAAAGATTTTGAATCTTTTCTTTTGCTGCTTTTTCTGCTGAAATATCATTTAGAACTCCAGTTAATCCTGTAATATTAGAATTATTAAAAAACATTGGACGACTGGAAGATTTTACCCAAATAATTGAACCGTCACTTTTAATAATTCTGTATTGATATGGTATTAATTTTCCTTCTAAGGCCTCTTTAAATCTATTTTGTAGACCAATAATATCAGCAGGATATATGTAATCAATAAATTTAGTTCCAATTAATTTTTCTTTTGAATATCCAGTTAGAGTTGTGATAGAATCGCTTAAAAATTGGATAGTTCCATGTAGATCAACATTAAATATTACATCATTTAAATTATTTATAATGTGCTTAAATCTAGTTTCACTATGAGACAATAACTCCTCTGCTTTATGTCTTTGCAGGGCACTAGCAGCGATGTGAGCGAAAGATTTGAGAAATTCGATAGAAAGGTCAGGTTGGTTTTTGTGAACGCCAATCATAGTTGTTCCATAGAGTTTATTGTCAAAAATATAGGCGAGTAAATAGAACCGGCTAATTCCAGTGACAGACCTTACAAAAGCATCAACAATTGGAGGGATTTCACCAAAACTACATTCGGTCAGTGTATCCAGAACGTCAACCACAGTCCCTGTAATTTCTTTATACATTTCATCAGTAACAAGGTATTCCACTTTTGTTAGATTCTTATTGGTCAAGGCCATAACCTTGTTTAGAATTTCTTTTTTTGTTTCGATTTTTTGAGTTATAAGTACCTTTTTAAATTCATCATATTCTACAAAAGTTATTAGCGGAGCATCTGTAAAATTTTTTAATTCTGATACAAAAAAATTGGGAAGATTTTGATCGAATTTTTTTGTGGAAATATGATAGGCAAAATCTCGCAAAAATGTCATATGACTATTTTGTTGTTGTAATTCTTTCTGTTTTTGCCTCAAAGTCTCTTCACGTCTCACTGTTTCTTCATGAGCATGAAATAGTCTAAGAGCCATTTCAATTGAAGACTTGAGAACAAATTTGTTGGAGTTTTTTATTACATAGCCATATCCAGTAACATCTTTAACTTTTTTTGTAAATTCCTGTTCACTATGAGATGTGAGGAAGACTATTGGAATATTTCTTTCTGATAAAATTCTTTTTGCTGCATCTACACCAGAAATCTTATCATTTAAATCGATGTCCATTAAAATCAGGTTAATGTTTTTATTTGACAGTGCCAGTTCAATAGCACTGACTCCTGATTGTGCATGTAATGTTTTATATCCAAAAGCCTCAATTGTTTGGATTTGATCCATCGCAATGATGCCTTCATCTTCGACTAATAAAATAGTTATTTCTTGATTTTCCATTGCTTCTCTGTAATTAAACTAATTGTAATCGTTTAAAGTAATATTTAGGAAAGTAAAAAACAACTTAAAATTTTGTAAATAAATACTATGCATTTAGGGAATGTTTGAGTTGGGATTTTGATGAATTATATGGAATAATATTTTATTATTAAAGGAATTATAAGTCAGAACTCTTTGCCATCAAGGTTTAATGCATCTTGAAAATTTCTCAAATCAGGTGGATTAGAAATAATATTAAACCTTTGATATATTGATTCAGCAAACATCCAATCTAGATGGTCATTACTTTCGGGTGAAGATCCCATGACTTCTTGCCAAACTAATGGT
>Ga0070729_10002140_pt1 | contig 26581 bp, 30 predicted proteins | sample tdDd472_FD_66725 | JGI IMG/M metagenome (GOLD analysis project Ga0070729, IMG submission 66725) | Marine sediment microbial communities from the Atlantic coast under amendment with organic carbon and nitrate - tdDd47.2 | ecosystem: Environmental > Aquatic > Marine > Coastal > Sediment | place... | reverse complement strand
CATGGAAAAGCCCACCCACATTGATGTAATCCAAACAGGTGCCAGCCATGATGCAAATTCAAAAGTCCCATTATAAGTGACAACATTAAAAATATTTAAAACTGTATCCATTGCTGTACCTGCAATAGCAGCAAACAACAGCAAATATATTTCTCGTTTATCTTCCGCAATAAATAGAAAATGCACAATTACCACAGGAACCATTACTATAAATCCAGCAACTGGATAATGAAATATCGCACCTAAAACAGATGCCCACCAAATGATTTGATGATTGACATTATTTATAATTTTTTTACTCATAATTCAAATTCCTTTCAAACCTTAGAAGGTAAAAATAAATTTGAGTTACAAGACTATAGAAAAATTAATGTCTAATTATAGAAAATTAGAATTATTTTAATTATTTCTTAAAATTCTAATTGAAAGTACATACGGATAATAAATTATTTATAATGTACTAATATATTTCACAATTACTCTGAGAATTTCACTGGAATACAAACCCAGTTGTTTAGGATTTCCATGATAATTATCCTCATTGATCTGTAATGCAATTGCCACATCAAAATCCTGAAAATATCCTAATTCTGTAATATATCCGGGCATTTGACCAGTATGTCCATATTTCATTCCGAAGTCAGTCTTTGTTATTATTGCACCTAAACCATATCCCTCTTCTGCCGGTTTTCCCGTTTCAAAAGATACAGGTGAAAGCAATAATTCCATTGATTTTTCCGATAGCAATTTGCCACTATAGAGGTAATCTGTCCATTTCACCATATCAATTGAATTGGATATAAAACCACCGCCAGTCCATTCAAACTGCGGGTTCAGGAAGTATACATTATTTTTTATTACTTTTGCAGGGGCATTGACAAAAGGTGTATCACCGGAATGACCTTGAATCAAGCCTCTCAATTCCCTACTGTCTGATGGTGATGTATCATCAAGATTTAACAGTTTGAGGAAATACTGATCAATTTCGTTATAGATAGAATTATCACAAACTTTTTCGATGATCATCCCGATTATGATAAAATCTGTATCAGAATATTCCCAGCCATCTTCCGGTGGGTGAATTGGTTCCTGATCAAATATATAGGACAATAATTCCACTGGTTTCCAGACTTTATCAACGTTGTCCATGATATCTTTTCCAAATTGTGGATTCAAAATATATCTTGGAAGTCCACCATTGTGACGAGCAAGCATTCGTATTGTAAGTTCTTCATGATTTGGTATTCGATTATACCAATCTTCATGACCAAGAAATTTACTCACTTTATCATCAAGGTTTAATTTTCCTTCTTCGACAAGTTTCAACATTACGGCTGAAACAAAGGTTTTACCTGTGCTTCCTATAAACATTCGATCTTCCGACTTCATTTTAATATTTTTCTCAGGGAAAGCATATCCAGTGGCAAAGGTGATTGTTCTGTCTCCGGGAAGAGAGATCGCAATAGTGGCACCGGGAAAGCCATTGGATTTATGTATACTATCAAGTGTTGACTGAATTTTAATTTTTAATTCAGCATAATCGATTTTGTTTTCTCCAAATACTGTCGTAAAAAAACTCAAAAATATTATGGAGATGATTATCATTTTCTTCATTGGTTTATCCTATTTGTTTAGTAAAAAATTATTATAGATTGACGCAAGGAAATTATCCAGATTCTCAGGTATATTTTTATCCATGATACCCTCAAAAAAAGCAATACCATCGATAGAGGAGAGGATAATATAAATCATCAAATCCAGATCTATATCCCGTCTGAATTCTCCTGCATTTATTCCTCCGGTTATTAATTGCTTCAGATCATTGGCAAAAAATTCATATCGCTCTTGAAGAAATTCTTTTTTTGAAACATGACCCAATTTCTTTTTGTCTTTGTATTCCACCCAAAATTCAAATATAAATTTTGATTTTTTGTGGTTTTCTCTTCCAATAAAATTCTTAATGGCTTTTTGCAGATAAAAAGTTATTCGATCAGAATAGGACATATCATCAGAAAAATCATTGAGTATTGAATGCCTTTTTAGTGCAGTACCATTGGCAAGATGAAGGAAGATATCTTCCTTAGTTCTGAAATAAACATATATTCCACCTTTGCTGATTCCAGAGTGCTTCACTATGTCATCCATGGAAGTTCGTACAAATCCTTTGGATGAGAATAATTCCATTGCAGACTTTAGGATTATTTGTTTTCTGAGTTCCTTTTTAGTTTCTGTAATCTTTGGCATTTCAATCCTTTTTCTATAAATAAAAAACTGACTAGTCGGTTTTAAATATAGAAAAACAATACATTTTTGACAATAAACTTTTTAAGATGATTGTGGTGAGAACTTTATAGGATAGATTCTAATTGTAGAACAATTTTGCAAATTGTCTAATTATTTTTCCGATAGGATAAATTATTGTCTGTATTCAATTAATTAGCAATTATCAAATTTTCTTATCAGAGAAATTTGATAAACAAGTTAGAAACTTGTTCTACAAATAATCACATCACTCCGGTAATGGCAACCTAATCCAAATCGGCATATGATCACTGACTTTGTGTTCGTATTTACAAACTATTGTCTCTTTTTCTTCCGATGACAATTCATTATATGATTTTTCATACAGAGCATTACTAAAGAGTTCAGTGAAGTTAAACACACCAAAATCTGGTCCTTTTTCATTCTCACCCATCACTTTATTATCCAGGTAAGTTGGAAATCCTTTATCTTTGAAAAACATGCCGATCTGATCATATCTTTGGGTCATTTTCACATTGGAAGTATATTGTGTTTCTCTGGTTGGATGTATATCGAGAAATGGGAAATTGATATTTATTTCATCAACTGTATTGGTGTTAAAGGATTTGAGGTATTTGGCAATTTCCTTGTAGTCTTTTGCGGGATCATCGTAGTCAAGGTTCAAATCACCCAACAATATAAAATTTGGATAATAAGATTTTTCATACTCCTGGACACGATTAATAATCCACTCCATCAGGGCTTGAAATTCCTTTTTCCTTTCAGAAGGTGTTCCGAAAATCAAGTGCGCATTAATCGCCATAAATCGGATTGGCTTGGTTCCGGGATGCCCTGCAATTTTAAAACTGACACAAAATGGTTGGCGGATAAAGGAAAAGAAAATAGGCAACTCAAACTTTGGTTTTTTCTTCAATGAACCGGATTCAAATTTCTTCAACTTTGCATCATATTTTTTCTTTGCCTCCAAAATCCCATCATAATTTTCAAATAATATTTCAGTGACTTTGCTACGATCATAGGTAATATCAGAAACAACTTCACCCCTTTTAATCACAGACCAGCGAAATATAAAAGCAAGGCGTTCACCCAATCCCTGATCTCCGGGAAAAACTCCGGTTTTGTCAGAAACGATCATTCCATATTCATCACCCATCAGTTCCAATAAATGCTTCAATCCAGAGAGATCATCCATTACTTCCTGCACAGCCAGAAGGTCAAATTGAGCACAAACCTTTGCTATGAAATCCCAGGTTTCTTTGTTCCGTTTGGCAACGCCGCCAAGTTTTCTGATATTGAAGGAACCGATTACTACTGATCCATATACTCTTTTTGGAAAACCATACTTCTGTGGATTCTCTAACAATTCGTGATTAATCTTTTTCCATTCTTCTTCTGAAAAATATTTTGACATAGCAATCTTCCATTTATTTGTTAGTAAAAATGATTTAAAGATTTATAATTGATCAATAAATGTTATTCAATAAAGTCTGAAAATACTACAAATCCTGTAAAAGAAAATTACTCTTATTTTCATCCATACTTTTCTGAAATGAAGTTAAAGATTTTTCTAATTTTTCTAGTTCCGGTGTATGTTCTACTGGTAGTTTTCCTTCACCAATATGTTTCAATGATTCAAGTACATAAGCCATTGTTAATTTGTTGGCTTCCACAGCAGGCTGATAAGCAGGTTCATCACTTTCTTCTTGAACAATCTCAGAAATTACTCCAGCATATTTCAATGCATAAAGCTGCTGTTTGATCAGTCTTACAGGTGCACCAAACTCCATTGACAATTCCTGATCTGAAATCGGTAGTTGAGAATTAACAAATCTTTTTATGATTCTAGAGCAGATTAGTAACGCTAGTAATGATTTATTAAATAGACTGAGTGCTTCTCCAGATTCATCATATCGGTAGGTTTCTGTATTTTGGATAGCGAAAGAGAATTCAGCTCCTATCAAAACAATCGTCCAACTGATCTGTAGCCATATCAAAAACAAAGGCAGAGCAGCAAAACTTCCATAAATTGCATTATTCTTAACAGCCCCAATTTGGAATATAAAAAATAACCATTGGAATAATTTCAGAAATGTCCCGGCTAGGATCGCAGCAAAAACACCTGCCCGAAAATGAACTTTCCCATTAGGTATTACAATATAGACAAATGATAAAAGAATCCACAGTACAGCCAGCGGGCTTAATCGTAGTAAAAATTCAACAATTGGTCCAACAATTCCCAATAATTCAAGAGATGTTGCGATTTCCCTGATCCTGGAAAAAATATATATAGACAATGCACTTGATAAGATCATAAGAACTGGAGTAATCAAAATAATAGCAAGATAATCGCTGACTTTTCGAACATAGGATCTGGATTTTTTGATATACCAGATATCATTGAAATCTTTCTCAACATTTCCCAACAATCGTAATACCGCCCAAATCAGGACAATAAAACCTGGTCCGGCAATGAACGAGGCTTTAGTATTTGATAATAATGAATTGGAAAAATTAACAATATATTGCATCACTTGCTGGTTTTCTGCAAACTTTTCCATCAATTGTTTTTCTAACAATTCCTGCAAACCAAACCCTTTTGCAATTCCAAAAAGCATCGCAACTAGCGGGACAATGGATAGTAATGTAAAATAAGTCAGTGCTGAAGCTCTCAATATCAGTTTATCACGTTTGAATCCCCGAAGAGACAACATCAATACTCTTGCACTCTTTATCAAAAATTTCTTTGTAAGTGAAACTTCTTTGACGCTAATCAACCAAATATCTTTAAGAATAAAGTTGATAAATTTTTGGAAAAGTATTTTAATATCTTTCATTTTAATTTCCTCATCAGATACGGTAATATAATAAAAATAATAAAATCTTTACTACTGAGATCTGGAATTTATTATTAGAGGGAACCAAAAAAAACTCAACGCAGAGGACGCAAATAACACAGAGGAATCACAGATATTTTTTTAAATAATTATTTTTTCAGCATTTATCTCTTAGAACTTAGCAATCTTATTTGCATCCGCCTATTGACAGGTTGTATTAAAAAAAATTAAATCAGTTTTAGATATGTCTGGAATCAACTACTCTTTTTTCAATGCCAAGTCTCTATACTTTTTATCAATCATATCCAATGTTTTTTGATTACATCTTCCGGTTTTGGACAATCCATACTTTGCTTGAAATTCTTTAACAGCATCTGTTGTATTTGTTCCCCAGTAGCCATCAACCTTTAGACTTTTTCCAAGAATTTTATTCAATGCCTGTTGCACTATTTTCAATTCTCCATAGGAAGGAATACCACTGGTTAGTCGCAATTCCAGATCATATTCTTTATGTGCATTTTTTACAAATTCCACCCATTTTTCCTGGGTGAAATTATCTCCTAATTTTTCGAGTGTTTTGGATATCGAAAAATCATCTCCTTTATGTGACACACTTTTGAAAAAATCTGCAACTTTATATTCTTTATCCAGAAACAACAATAATAGTCTGAGGAATGCGAATTTATTTGGATTGATATGGTTTCCTTGAATTACTTCGTCCATTTTTGATAATGGAATAACACTGCTGTGTAGAAAGGACATTCTCCAATTCACCAAAGGTGTCAATCTTCCATCTTTCCAAACCGACCGTTCATAAAGACTTGCCATTGCTTCCTCACACCAGCGCGGTGTTTCCATATTCTCATTAGTTATTAATGCATGAATCATTTCATGAAGTAATGTTCCATAACCACCACCAACAGTTGCAACAATCATATTGTCAGATGGTAAATAAAATCCTACAAAAGGTGCATACACATTTAATCGAACCTTCGGATTTATTATTCTCATGGCATCAATTAATTCATCTGGACTTTCTGAGACCATGACAGTAATATAATTTTCTACAGATTTTGTAAAATATTCTTTCCTGAAAAAATTATAGAAATCTTTTATTCCATAGTCGTAATGGTGTTGTAATTTTTCCTCATCACAGGCTCCAATCACTATAAAAACATCCCGTTTTATATAATTATAGTCAGGCAATTTCTCTTGAAAAAAATTTGTAATGGCCTTTTCCGAATTTGAAGTGGGGACAATAGGTAAAACTGGCTCTTCATTCTCGAAAAGTTGGTCTTTCATGATACTATATTCTTTCATCGAGATCTTCATATAATCTAATTCTCTGATGCCAATTTCATCTCCATCATCTGCTGAAGCAAGAATTCGGTCTTTGTGATGTTGAATACGACTATTTGCTAACCAATTTTCTGCATCAATACTATCAATTGACGTTACTGCAATTCCAATAGCTTTGCCAAAAAATTCTTTTGCCTTTTCCCAATCACTGAGATTATAATAAAATACTGCCAGATTATAGGTCCACTTGTATTCTTCCGGTTGAAGATTTACAGCCTCATTCATATGATATACTGCCATAGCCATATCATCATTTGTGAGATTTTCTTGTGCCCAAAATTCATATGCCAGTTTTGCGTGATCTTCGGCATTGGTTTGTGCATATCCTATTCCGGCAAAACATATTACTGTTGTAAGGATTAGTATTTTAATGAGTAGTTTACACATAATATCTCCGTAGTTAAAATTTGAGAGTCGGTTTATCAGGTTTCTCGAGTGCGCTATCATCACCTTTGTTCATCACTTCTTCAACTGCCACAGGTGTTTTTTCATTACCAACCTCATAAGTCTTCTCAACAAACATGGCCCACATGATTATTGCTGCTCCAGCCAGGATAAAAAATGCACCAGGACTACCAGATTTCAATTTTGTTGAAATTCCGCCTCCCTTGAATCCAAAGTCAATTTCTCCAGAAATTCCTTTTATCAATGTATCATGACCAAGTTTTACAATCAGATATCCCAAAATAAAGGCTGTAATTTTCATCACTAAAATTGATATTATAAATGAGATGGCAACCAGAGTTTTGTCAACTGGTTCTGCAAGCAATAAACTTGATCCAAGCAACAAAATCAAAATGCTTTTTCTATTCATATTCACTCCTCAGTTATAGAATTTTCATAAAGAAAATTTTATAAATTATTTGATTGAATTCAAATTCAACTGAATTGTAGCAACTATATATTAAGTGATTAAATTTTGTTGTTTATTTGATTTTTTAATTTAGGAGTTAATTCCAGTATATTCAACTAGAGAACATTACTTAAGGGAACCTTTAATGATTAATTCAGAAAGATTTAAGTTTTTATATTCTTCCTAAAATCTTATCCATTACCCAGGCAATATGCAATGCAGTTTTTCCAGTAGAAGGATGTGGTTTATTTTCCAGTAATAAATCCCTCATATTCTGAACATGGTAGAATTGGATATTCTCAGGATGGTCTATTGTAAACTTTTCAGTTTTATCAGATTTGATAATAGAAATTGCTTGATCATCAAATACTGCAAAAGTGATTTTGCCTTCGCTTCCATAGATCACAACTTCATCCAAATATTCATGACATCCAAAATTCCAGCCACCTGAACCAGTGACACCGGACTTGTGCTTCCAGCAAGCAGTAATTGCATCAAGCGATGTATATAAATTCTGTTGTTTAAAACTGATTCCCTTTGCATCTTCAAAATCACCAAGCAGATATGCAAACAAATCCAAACCATGACTTGCCAGATCATCGAAATGTCCACCTAAAGCGATATTTTTATCCAATCGCCATATATATATTCCAGCCAATTCTTCTTCAGTAACATCTTTGTTCAATTGCCATGTGATATGACGAATTTTTCCAATTTCACCATTCTTAATCAATTCTTTGATTTTGTTGAACCGTGGTAATGATCGACGATAATATGCAACAAATAGTGGAATATTTTTTTTGTTGAAAGTAGTATTGATTTCCAGGCAATCAGCATAAGTGGGAGCCATTGGTTTTTCGATGCAACAAGGTTTTCCGGCTGCGGCTACTTTGAGTGCATATAACTTGTGACTGTCAGGAGGAGTCGCGATATAGACTGCATCAATATTTGGATTATTAATGATCTTATCAGCATCAGAAAAATATTCTTCCACCTGATGTCTTTGGGCATAGTCTTTTGCCAGATCAAGATTTCGACGCATCACAGCTTTTAGTTCAAAACCATCAACTTTTTGATAAGCCGGACCACTTTTTTTCTCTGTTACATCTCCGCAACCGATTATTCCCCAGCGAATATTTTTATTTATTTTTGTCATCATTAATCAGTCTGGTTAGTTTTTAATCTATTTTCCCATCTTTGCGGATTCATTTTCAAATGCATTACCGCAAATATGATTATCATATCCTTTTTCACTTCATATAAAATTGCATAGGGAAAACGATTTATTATGTATTTCCGTATTTCGTCCTGAAACTTGATCCAAGCCTTTGGGAAAGATATTATTGTATTTATACACTTTCTTACTTCACTAGCAAATTCATAACCTAAACCTGGAAATTGCTTGTTATAATAATCCATAGCTTCAGCAATTTCAGATTCAGCAGATTGTAAGATTTTTACATTCATCGCTGGGCTAACCGATCAAATACTACTCCAATATCATCAGCAGGAATTTCTCCATTTTCAAATGCTATTTTCCGTCTTAGAACTTCCTTTTTCCAGAGTTTTTCATTCTCCATCAAACTAACATCTTCTGAAAAACTTTCCTGCAATTTGCTAATTAATTCTGCTTTATCAATTGGATTGAGATTAATTGCTTCTTTAATTATATTTTCTACAGTCATTTTTTATCTCTCATTTCTTATTACTCAGAATATAGATATTAATAATTCTCACTTCAACCCAATTTATTCGCCTTCTTCATTTGTTCTATGATTAGTATTGGATCAAAATCACCAGGAATTGGGAACTTTATTTCATAATCATGTCGCAAGGTGCGATCAGTATAATAATAAACCAAATGAATTCCATAGAATGGTTTTTTGATAGGTTTTATTTTTGTTAATCCTGACAAAGGAAAGTCCCAATTGTGAAAATAGCCATTGAAATATGCATACTTCTCTCCTATCAGGATTTGTTTGTCACCTTTCATATTTTTCCGATAATAATGATCCGGCATAAATCTCGAGAAAAAGAATAAGATAAATACTATAGAACCAATAATTCCAAGGAATCCTCCTATTTCATCTTGCTCCAGAAAAAATAGAAAAGGTATTGTTATGATGGTGAACATAATTCCCATAATCCACATTAGTGCATTATTTTTTTCTTTAGATTCTTCTCTCATTGTATTGGCATATTGTTGTAACATTTTATCATCAAATTCCAAATGTGCCAACAGTTTCTCGCCAGATCTCAAGCCTTCCATTTTTTTTGCACGACTTGCAAACATTCTAGACACAAAGAAAAAACTCAGAGAAAGGAAAATCCCTAATAATACTAAAGCCCAAATACCACTAAGAAAATTTCCTTCGATAGTCGGCAAAATTGTAATTATTATTGACAGGATTGCTAATATCTCTAATGTTTTTGCAATTGGACGCTGTTTGTTTTTTATTTCAGAAAGTTCCATTATCTCCTCAATTTTGAAAGTAATAAACTAAGTTATTCTCTAGATTATAGAGATTCAAGGAGAAAATTATAGAATAAAGAATTCCTTCAAACAATTGCTTAATTCTATTACAATTACTAATATTCAAAAAATTATGGATACAAAATGAAAAGACTTTACACGACAATTTTACTACTATTAATCATCATCACTTGTTCAAAACAGGAACAAAACTTCACATCTGAACAAAGTAGTATGATAAAATCAGCAGACACACTGGCACCAATGCGAGTATTCACTATAGCCGACAAAGCCGATTCTCTCCTCCTCCGCACAAATAGTGAAGATATAATTCCCAATAAAAAGGATGAAATCCTGAAAACACTAATCAAACGTATGTATGCAACTGTTCAGGATTCTGCTACCCAAGGTCTTGGCATTGCAGCTCCACAGGTTGGCATTTTGAAGAATATTATTTGGGTTCAGAGATTTGACAAAGATGGTGAACCTTTTGAATATTATCTCAATCCAAAAATTCTGAAATATAGCGAACTGAAACAGGATTGCCGTGAAGGCTGCCTCTCTGTTCCAGATATTCGTGATACAACAGCAACACGTTCCTATGCAATTTTGCTGGAATATGATAAACTGGATAAAACTCACCATACAGAAATGATCGAAGATTTCACAGCTGTAATTTTTCAACATGAAATTGATCATCTGAATGGAGTTATATTTTTGGATCGATTGGATGAAAAATGAGAAAAGTGATATATTTACTCTTATTAATTATACTTTCAGGTTGTAGCACACAGTCTATCCATGATATTTATCATGAAGCAATTATTGGTGCCATGACTCCTGATTCTTCGAAGATTTACCAAAACTTAACAGATATTAATCTGACTAATAAAAATCTGATCTGGAAGGAAATTGATGGAGAGAAATATTTATTATGTGTAACCTGGAAAGAAAAAATCTCAAAGTACGAAAATTATGTAGATTCAACATATTACAATTCAGGAAAAAGTGATATCTGGGTTACTATATCACCTGAACTATTGAATAAATTGCAAGTAGAGAATTTCAATGATCGCGATTTACGGATTAAACAACTTCTTGGTTTACCACCAACTTCCAACTACAACTATTTTGTCGAATTTTGGGTAAAACCTGATGATTTATTTCGTCCTTGTGCTGATAGTGAAATCAACGATTCTGAATGTGAGTTATGTTTTCCAGGAAACACAGATTCTACACATATCTTCTGGATAAATGATTATAGAATTGAAAGTTATTATCAATGTGAATTGTATGATAAGTATCCATGGACACAACTGGGATATACCTATGATTGGAATCCTAAAAATAAATCAAATATTGGATTAAGCGAATTTGTTATCAAGCAAAACTCCAAAGTTAAAATAAATAATATATGTACAACTGACGAGTATTTAAATAATGAGTAATCATAACTTCATAGGAATTCTAAAAGATTTTATTACAAGAGCAGAGATTGGTTTGCAATCAGATATTGATTTCATAATGGAATATCTAAACCCAAAATCTACAATCGAAATAACCAGATATGTGGATTACTCCCTGAGTCTAGTAGAAAATGAAATCGGCATACGACACTTGGAATATTATCTTTTCAATGGCACACAAATTCAAAGGAATTACTCTAGTTTATATTTCAATCGACGTGGCGATCATGACTTGGTAGTAAAAGCATATAAACTTGGTTGTATTGATGAAATACAAGCCTTTGCCAGGTAAGTCATACCCAAATTAAAACTACATTAAAACAGCCACAACTTCCTATGAATATCTACATTGCCACCAGGCAAGATTGCTTAAACATGAAAGTACAATCAGACACTACAATTTCAATAAAAATTGAAAAATGGTTAGAGAATTAAAAAACTTTGTCCTCTATATTTAATCCTGGATTTAATTCTTTCAAGCAATCAGGACACAATGTATGAGAAACCTGCACATCTGCATGTTCAACCAGATAGGTTTCAATTCGACGGTAATATCCTTTATCATCACGCACTTTTTTACATTTTGCACAAATCGGAATCAAGCCGGATAGTTTTTTAATATGATCTAAAGCGTCCTGAAGTTTTTCATTTTTATCCTGAAGTTCAATCTCAGCAAGTTTGCGTTTTGTAATATTCTTAGATGTACATATTACAGTTTCTACATTTCCAGCAGCATCATTTATTGGTTTTACAGATGTGAGATAGTATGTATCTCCAGTTGGTAATGGTACACGCACTTCAATTTCAATAGTTTTACCTTCAGCAAAAACCTTTTTTACTACAGCAAATCTTTTGTCTGCTTCATCTTTTTCAAAAATATCCCAAATTTTATGATTAATAATTTGGTCAATAGGTTTTCCTACTCCTTTTGCAAAGGCTCTGTTCACATAACGATATGTGCCGTCACGGTAAAAGGAAAAAGTCGGGTCCATGGATTCATCCATAAGTATACGATAATGTTTTTCACTAGTTTTGAGAATTGCTATTTCTTTCTTTAAAATCTCATAATCCATAAATCACTCCACAAATTTAGATTATCTATATATAATTATGACAAGAACCACTCAAATATAATGAAATAAATTAAGTTTTCCATTGTAGAAAATTAATGTAAATTCAGTTGTCAGCAAACATTTTAGGAGAGAACAAAAATGAAAAAGACATTACAATTTCTACTTATTATCACATTAATAATCAGTTTTTCAAATGCAGAGGAAATTAAAACTGCCCTGCTTTTAGTTGATATCCAGAATTTCTATTTCCCCAGCGAAAATAATCCCGGACTAGTTGGTGCTGAAGATGCCAGCCAAATTGCGCAGGAAGTTTTACAGGAATTTCGTAAAAATGACAACAGAGTAGTTCACATCCGCCACAAAGCGAAAAATGGTTTTGAGATCCATGATAATGTAAAACCATTACCCAATGAAAAAATCATCACAAAAACTGAAGTAAACAGTTTTAATGGAACAGACCTGCTGGAATATTTACAATCCAATGAAATTTCTCGGTTGGTGATCATTGGAATGCAAACTCACATGTGTATGGAAGGTGCTACTCGTGCCGCTTATGATCATGGATTTGAATGTATTGTTATAGAAGACGCTTGTGCAACTCGCGATCTGACATTTGGTGCGACCACTGTCAAAGCCAGTGATGTCCATGCCAGCACTTTGGAATCTTTAACTTATGGTGGCTATGCAAAAGTAATTGATCTGGAAGAATTCAAAGCAAACCTAAATAAATATTTATCTGAGCCAATTAAATAATTATGGATTACACAAAGATATTTGAAAAAATATTTTCCCGGATAAAATCTCAGCAAACTGAAGGACATCTATGTGACTACATTCCTGAACTTGGTAATGTTGATCCAGGCAAGTTTGGCGTAAATCTCACTTCAGTTGATGGCAAACAATTCAGTTTCGGCGACTATGATATGAAGTTTTCCATTCAAAGTATCGCAAAAGTGCTCTCACTTACATTGGCCTATAAACTGGAAGGTGAAAACCTCTGGAAACGAGTTGGCGTGGAACCTTCAGGAACACCATTTAATTCTCTCATTCAGTTAGAGAGTGATCATGGAATTCCACGAAATCCATTAATCAATGCTGGTGCAATTGTCATCGCCGATGTCTTGGTCAGCCACTTTGATTACCCAAAGGAAGAATTTCTAACATTTACCAGAAAAATCTCCGACAATCCTTCAATTGATTTTTCCACCAAAATAGCAGAATCAGAAAAAATCGCAGGATTCCGAAATCGTGCCTTGATCAACCTTATGAAATCTTTTGGAAATATTAATAATGACATCGATGAAGTGATGGATTTTTATTTCCATCTTTGCTCAATTGAAATGAGTTGTCAGGAATTGTCCAACACTTTTCTATATTTAGCATCAGACAAAATCGATCCTGATACAAATGACAAATTCATTACCACCAGTATGTCCAAACGCATTAATGCAATCATGCAACTTTGTGGATTTTATGATGAAGCCGGAGAATTTTCATTTCGAGTAGGATTACCTGGAAAAAGTGGTGTTGGTGGTGGAATTATTGCAATCCATCCAGACAAATACAGCATAGCAGTTTGGAGTCCAAGATTGAATAAAAAGGGTAACTCTCATTTGGGAATTAAATTTCTGGAACTATTTACATCTGAGATCGAAACTTCGATTTTTTGAAAAGGCGTTTAATTTGAGCATAATCAGTGAAGCAAAATTCTACAAATTATTCCTTGATCCGGTGATGAATCCTCAACATCAGAAAATTTTGCAGTTTATCGATAATGATTCTAAAATTCTGGACATTGCTTGTGGTACCGGTGCTTTAGCATTAAAAATGGCAAAACATGCAAAATTCGTCACTGGAATTGATCTGTCAGAAGAAATGATAAAGGTGGCAAAAGCAACACAGGATAAATCATTGATAACAAACACAAATTTTATGGAAAAAAATGCGACAGAACTTAATTGTTTTCAGGATAAAGAATTTGATATCTCCACGATTTCTATGGCAATTCATCAATTCCCAGTGGAGATCGCGAAACAAATTTTAATACAATTAAACAGAATCTCAAAAAAAATTATAATTCTGGATTATGCTTTTCCATTACCGAAAAATCTTTATAAGACTATAGTCTATTCAATTGAGTGGCTAGCAGGCAAAGAACATTATGCAAATTTTTCAGAATACATGACAAACAATGGCATCATTAATATATTGCAGGATTGCTCAATAACTATTCAATCTCAGAAAACGACTAAAACAAGAATATTTACAATTGTTGAATATGAAAACTGATACTTTATGGAATTTTAAAATACATTTGTTCTTAAATGACATTTTTTAATTTTTAACCTCTTTAATCCTTTTTCAAGAAAAATATGCAAAATAAACAAATTCCTTTGTAATTGAATATTTATTTTATATATTAATCGCATGTGATATAATCATAAGCGATAAAAAGGAATAAATGATGAATATATATCAACTAAGGGTTAATACTCCCTCAGGAAAATTAATAAAAATGTCTGATTACAAAGGTAAAGCAATCCTTATTGTTAATACAGCAACAAAATGCGGATTAGCACCACAGTTTGAAGGATTGGAAAAATTACATCAGAAATATAAAGACAAAGGGTTGGTAGTATTGGGATTTCCATGTTCACAATTCATGAATCAAGAGCCTGAATCCAACAAAACTGTAGAGCAAGCATGCAAGATTAATTTCGGTGTAACATTTCAATTAACAGAAAAAATAAATGTAAATGGTCCTAAAACACATCCTGTTTTCAAATATCTAAAAAGTGAACTTGGTGGATTATTTGGAGATAAAATCAAATGGAATTTTACGAAATTTCTAATATCTCCAAAAGGAAAACCATTGAAACGATATGCGCCACGAGTAAAACCTGAAGCAATTGAAAAAGATATTAAGAAGGTTCTTAAAATAAGATAATGAAAGAAGATTATTTACTACTCGAAAATCAACTCTGTTTTCCCATATATGCTGTATCAAGAATGATCACACGGGTTTATCAACCTTATCTGGATAAAATAAATTTGACCTATCCACAATATTTGGTAATGCTAGTATTATGGGAAAACTCTCCCAAAAGTGTCAATGAGATTGGGAAATTACTCTACTTAAATTCCAATACTTTAACCCCAATACTTAAAAAATTAACCAACAAAGGATTTGTAGTAAAACAACGATCTAAAGAAGATGAAAGAAAAGTATATATTAGCCTCACTGAAGAAGGTGAAGAACTAAAAATAATCGCAGAAAAAATTCCATTAGAAATGGCAAACGAAATAAAAATTCCAATTGAAACTATCGAAGAAATGAAAAATAGTATGTGGAATTTTTTAAAACAAATAGAAAAATAAAAAGAGGAAATAATGAAACAATTACAAATAAATGCATATGGCGATATTGGCGATAATCTTGGTTTTGCCGAAGTATCAGTCCCCAAAATAAAAAACAATCAAATATTAGTAGAAATTCATGCAGCAGCAGTCAATCCAATTGACTATAAAATAGTTTCAGGAGCATTCAAACAAATTAGCCCATTAAAATTTCCAGCCCCCATTGGTTTTGATGTTTCAGGTGTTGTTGCTGAAGTTGGTTCTGATGTGACAAGCTTTGGGATTGGTGATGAAATATATTCACGAGTATCTTCTCATTCTGTCGGAACTTTTGCTGAATATGTTGTAGTAGATGCTGAGGTTACTGCTCCAAAACCTAAGAATCTTACATTTGAAGAAGCAGCAGGAATACCTTTAGTGGGACTCACAACTTTTCAGGCATTTCTGGATGCAAAAATGAAAAAAGGTGACAAAGTATTAATCCACGCGGGATCAGGTGGAATTGGGACTTTTGCCATTCAATATGCAAAATCTCAAGGTGCAACAGTCTACACAACAACCAGCACAAAAAATGTTGAATGGGTAAAAAAACTTGGAGCAGATCAAGTTATTGATTACAAAACGGAAAATTATCTGGATATTTTGAAAGATATCGATATTGTATATGATACTTTGGGTGGTGATTATACTGTTGATGCTTTTAAGATTTTGAAAAAAGGTGGCAAAGTAATCAGTATTGCTGGAGAAATTGATGAATATACAGCGAATCAATTTGGATTAAATAAATTCATTCGATTAATTTTAGCATTTAAAAGAAGAAAAATTACTAAACAGGCAAAATTAAAATCTGCCTACTATCGATTTTTACTAATGGTTGCCAATGCATCACAATTAAACAAAATTGGTGAACTCCTTGAAGGTGGATCAATTAAACCAGTAGTAGATAAAGTGTTTAACTTTGATGATTCCATAGAAGCATTGAAATACCAAAAAAGTGGTAGAGCAAAAGGAAAAATAATCATAAAAATGAAATAACTTTCTTAATGGATGCAGATGGGAATAGCAAAATATTTCATACTGCATCCACTTTTATAACTTCAAATATTTAGGTTGTAAATTCTTTATAATATTCCAATATTATTCCTTAATAAAATTGAAGGAATTTTAATAAATGATAATAGTAGATAAACCCTTTGTTTCAGATTTTTTGATAAAAACCATTAAAGAGAAAAATATACAAATCATTGCCACAGAAACTGCAAAAGAAATGATTGGTGATGTTGAGTTGAATTGGATATCAGAAAAAGATGCAATCCAAATTCTTAACAATGACAAAAATGAAAAACTCTATACCAATTCTGAAAATGCAATCCAGTGGATTGAAGACAATCTAACCTCTTCAATATTGCCTGAACATGCAGAGATATTTAAAAATAAAGTACGTTTTAGAGAGTTAATTGCAGACCAGTATCCTGAATATTTTTTCAAAGCAATCAAATATGATGATCTAAAAAGCTTCGATCCAAAAACAATAGAGTTTCCTATCGTGCTGAAACCTGCTGTTGGATTTTTCAGCATTGGTGTGAATAAAATTGACACAATTGAAGAATGGAATCCAACTCTAGAAAAACTGGAAGTTGAGATTGAAAAGACGAACCATCTTTATCCAGAAAAAGTGGTAAACGTATCAGATTTCATAATCGAAGAAATTATTGAAGGAGATGAGTTTGCAATTGACTGCTATTTTGATGAAAATGGCAAGCCAGTAATCCTCAACATTCTTCATCATGTATTTTCATCAGGAAAAGATGTCAGTGACCGCATTTATTCCACGTCCAAAGAGATTATAGAAAAAAATCACAATAACATTCTGGACTTTCTAAAAATGATTGAAAGTAAAACAAATCTCAAAAATTTTCCGGCTCATGTTGAGGTTCGTATTGATGAATCGGGAAAAATCAATCCAATAGAAGTGAATCCAATACGGTTTGGTGGATGGTGTACAACGGCTGATCTGACATGGTATGGCTATGGAATCAATTCCTATGAATATTTCCTGAAAGGGCTGAGACCTGATTGGGATGAGGTTTTCAAAACTCGTGAAGGGAAAATCTACAGTATTATCATTCTGGACAACAACTCTGGTATTCATCCAAAACAGATTGAATTTTTTGATTTTGATTTGCTTCTGAAAGATTTTGAGAAACCATTGGATTTACGGAAAGTGGATTACACTGTTCAACCATTTTTTGCTATCATGTTTGTAGAAACTACTATGAGAAATGAAGATGAGTTGAATCAAATTTTGACATCAGATTTGAAGAAATATATCAAAGAGAGATAATCCAAGTTACAGAAAATCTATTCTATTCCTTCCAATTATTTAAGAATAATACAGGGAATAAAATCACGACAAATCAAATAGATAAATTCAAATAGTCATATCATTAAAAGCAAAAAATAGTTTTTGTACCAATATTTGTTGGAATTTGTCTGGTTATACTGTTAGGTTTACTCAATACATCCAATAAGAAAAAACAAAAGAGGTGAAATAATGAAAGTACTAGCGTTTAATGGAAGTCCTCATAAAGAGGGAAATACTTATCACGCATTAAAACTTGTATGTGATGAACTGGAAAAACAAGGAATTGATACAGAAATAATCTGTGTTGGCAATAAAGATATCCGTGGCTGTATGGCTTGTTATCAATGTGCAAAAAACAAAGATGAAAAATGTGTACTTCCAGGAAATGAAGTCAATGATGCAATTCAGAGAATGAAAAAAGCCGATGGACTTCTACTTGGCTCACCGGTTCACTTTTCCGGATTAGGCTCCAAGTTTAAATGTTTCCTGGATAGAGTATTCTATGTCTCAAGTGTCAACGGTAAAATGATGCAACACAAAGTTGGTGCTGCAGTAACTGCGGTACGTCGTTCCGGTGGAATACCAACTTTTCAACAATTAAATATCTATTTACAATATTCCCAGATGTTCCTTGCCACCTCAAATTACTGGAATGTGATCCATGGCCAAACTCCCGGACAGATTAATGAAGATGCAGAAGGTGTCCAGATTATGCAAGTGCTGGGACAAAACATGGCTTACCTGATGAAAATAGTCGAAGCAGGCAAAGATTCAGTTGAAGCACCTGAACAGGTAAAAAAAGTTTATACTAATTTTGTGAGATAAAATTAATAGGCAACAGTTGCGATTGTTGCCTGTTTTTTAATTTATTTCTAAAATTCGACCCAAATTTGCTGGAACTGGAATAGAATTACACTCAAAAGACTCATCATGATTTAACAAATCCCTAACTGAATTTGATCTAAACTCAAAGAATTTTTCTTCATCTGAAGAATTGATAAGAATAATTAAATTTTGTGTTTCTGTTTTCCGTGAAAAAATAAAAAAATCCGGTTCTACTTTAATTTCAGTGTAATCACCATTTTTCAGAGCATCGGATGATTTTCGTATATTGGATAATTTGCTGATTGTTTTTATCAATGATTCATCAAATTTTCTATACATAGAATCCAAGTCCAGATTCGGGCGTAATTGCATATCATTATGTCCACCTTTTTCACCTCCAATTCCCCACTCACTACCATAATAGATCGATGGAATTCCAGGTATTGTAAAAAGCATGATATGTAATGGATATAAATGTCTTCTTTGATGTAAAGATGTTGCAATTCTATTCACATCATGATTGTCCAAAAAATTGTATAACTTCAGGTTTTTATACATGCCGTTGTCACTGGATTGTCGTCTCATTGAATAAGCAATCTCATGCATATTATTATCATTAAAACTGGAATACAATCCTTTATAACATTCATAATTTGTCGTGGAATGCAAACTTTTTGGATTTGCCCAATTATTATAATCCCCATGGACAACTTCCCCCATTAGCCAGAAATCCGGCTTAATAGATTTGGTGAAACTTGATAGATTTTGCATAAAAAATTTTGTTAAAGTATCGGCTGCATCCAGTCGTAGCCCATCAATATCAAATTCCTCTATCCACATTTTTAAAGCATTAAACAAATGTTCGCAGACAAAAGGATAATCAAGATTCAGTTTCACAAGATTGTAATGACCATCCCAGGTTTCATAGGTAAAAGGATCACCAAGAGGACTGGATTTTAAAAAATCCAAACCCGCGAACCAATCCCGAAACATTGAATTTTCACCAAATTTTTGCAAATCTTTGAAAGCAAAAAAATCTCGTCCAACATGATTGAAAACACCATCGAGAATCACTTTTATATCATTTCTATGTAGTTCATCAATAACTTTTTTAAGAGTTTCATTAGTTCCCAAACGTCTATCAACTTCAAAATAATTGGTAGTATCATAGCCGTGTTCTGCACTTTCAAAAACAGGGCCCAAGTAAAGAGCATTGACTCCAAGTTTTTTGAAATGGTCAACCCAGTCCATAATTTTATACAATCTTTCAACAGGTTGTAAATTGTAATCATTTTTTATTGGTGCTCCACAAAAACCCAGTGGATAAATGTGATAAAAAATTGCATTATCGATCCAAGTATTGTTCATTTTATACACCTTTTATTTCTTCGTACATACCGTTAGGTATATAAATAGTTTAAAAAAATTTCTATGCAAATATCCCATGCATGAATTGCTTAGTCACTAAAAAGTAAGTGTCCTCTTTCAATGATATTTCATTATGCAAATGCATTTGAATATAGGAATGAATCATCCCATAGAATGTAATGGCCAATTGTCGTTCCTTACCTTTGATATTTCCATGTTCCGGGACAGCACTAATGAAAATTTCTATCAAATTATCATCAAACCATTTAATGTGCGGATAGGCCGTTTGGAAAATTTCACTTTTTCTGGAAGCAGAAAGCATATTCAAATATAAACTATAAAATTCTTTGTTTTTCTGAACAAATTCGAAATGTATTTTTACTATTTCTTCTAAAGTATTCAATAAATGGCCTTGGTAGGTTGCTCGTTCTTTCAAGATTTTTTTCAGTTTACCAAAATTTTCATCAATGAGATATTTGAGCAATCCATTTTTACTACCAAAATAATGATATAATGTTGGTTTTTTCACACCCACAGCATCAATGATTTTCTGAATTCCTACATTTTCATACCCGTAAGTATTGAACAAGATCAGGGATTGTTTTAGCATTTCTTCTTTTGTACTCATAGGGTTAATATACCGATTGGTATATAATTTACAAAACCTTTTCTTTGATTTTAACTCACATCCATTATGATCAATGCAGAAATATAAACAAAAAAATCCAGATTAATCTCTTTCTAAATTTGAAATTCTACATAAAAGTTTTCCAAAAAGATTTTTGATTCACCTAAAAAAATACCTAATATCTCCTCAACAAAAGGGTAGATATTTTAGGTTATGAAAAAATCAATAATATACATTTATTCAGAATCAAGTTCATTCATCCGTAAGGATATCAATATATTTTCCAAAAATTACAATGTATTGACACCAAAATATGAATGGAAAAACAATAAATTAATTCCATTGTACTTGATTAAACAGTTATTATTTTTATTACAAAATATAAGATCATCAGAAGTTATTGTAGTAAAATTTGGTGGATATTGGTCCTTAATACCCTCTATTATTGGTAAACTATTTAAAAAACCAATATTTATACTACTAGGTGGGGCTGATTGTGTTTCATTTCCATCAATCAACTATGGTTGTTTAAGAAAACCAATATTAAAACTATTTCTTTATTTGTCCTATAGACTTTGTTCAAAATTAGTCCCTGTAGATGAGGCACTTGTCCACTGTGATAACAATTATTATGAGGAAAGTCATTTCAAATATCAAGGTTTTAAATATTTCTTTCCCAACATTATGACTCCTATAGATATTATACATAATGGTTATGATCCTGATATTTTTTCAATTGGAAACACCCAAAAACGTAATAATTCATTTGTTACTCTCGCAGCTATTTCAAGCATAGCAACATTCTATAGAAAGGGAGTTGATAAAGTTCTACAAATAGCAGATTCTTTTCCTGATTGTTCTTTTACAATTATTGGGATAACTAATCAAATAAAATCAGAAATAAAAGAAATACCTAAAAATGTATTTATGTATCCTCATTTACCATCAGATGAATTTATTCACTACTTGAGGGAAAATGAATTTGTTCTACATCTGGCAATATTTGAAGGCTTTCCAAATGCACTTTGCGAAGCAATGTTGTGTGAATGTATTCCAATTGGATCAAATGTTGGTGCTATTTCCCATATTATTGAAGGTGCCGGATTTCTTATGAAAAGTTCAAACACAGACTATTTAAAAAATGAATTATCTAAAATCCTGGGTATTCCTGACGAAAACAGAAAAATACTATCAAAAAAATCCCGTCATAGGATTATTGATAATTATCATATATCAAATAGAGAGAAAGCACTTTTTGAATTAATTGAACATCATCACTAAATATTTTTTTTCAAAAGGAATTGAGGCCAAAATGAAAAAGTCATTCATCTTGATAATTATATCTATCTTTATCACTGTTTCTTGCCAAACTCTTAATAAAACAACTATCCCTGCCTGGATACCTTATGATGAATCAGAAGAGATTGCAGAAAATTCGGAACACGAATCTAAAAAGATGCAATTCCAACTTATCCAATCAAAAGTATCTGATAAAAATGATATTTGGAAAAATGTAACTCACCAAGTTAAAGACTTTTCCGATAAGAATTACCTAACTCTTTCACCATTAATTCTTGAACAGGATATTCCAACACTTCAATCTCATATTCAATCCGGAAAAATAACTTACAAAAGATTGACACAATGGTATCTCTATCGAATTGTAAAATTTGAAAATGACAGGCATAAGTATCTTAATGCAATAATTTCCATTAATCCAAATGCAGTAAAAGAAGCAGAAAAGAAAGATAAAAATAAATCAAAAGATAACCACCTGATTTTTGGGATGCCTATTCTGCTAAAAGATAATGTAAATTTTTCAGGACTTCCAACAACAGCTGGTGCTGTTGCTCTTCTTGAAAATCATGCTTCTGATGCATTCATTGTTGAAAAGATTAAAGAAAAAGGTGGCATTATTCTCGGCAAAGCTAATCTCAGTGAATGGGCGAATTTTCTCAGTCCGGATTGTCCAAACGGCTACAGTGCAGTTGGTGGCCAAACCCTGAATCCTTACGATCATAAACAATTCGACACTGGTGGGTCAAGTTCCGGAAGCGGTGTCAGTATGGCTGCAAATTACGCAGTCGCTGCTGTTGGAACAGAGACTTCCGGTTCCATTCTTTCTCCTGCAAGTTCCAACTCTATTGTAGGTCTGAAACCTACAGTCGGTCTTTTGAGTCGAAGTGGAATTGTACCAATTTCGAGCACATTGGACACTCCTGGCCCAATGACCCGAAATGTTGTAGACAATGCCATTTTACTCTCTGCAATGAGCGGAGAAGATGAAAACGATCCTATCACAAAAAACAATCCAAAAAATCTAGAGTATTGGAAAAACCTGGAATCATCCACATTGGACGGATTTCGATTTGGTGTGATTATAGAATTTCTTGAAGACTCCATATACAAACTCAATGTTGAAAAAATCAAATCACTGGGTGGAATTACAATAGAATTTGAACCTGAGAATATGGATTTTGATGGTTTTTTGACATTGCTCAATGGTGATATGAAAGTAGATCTACCAAAGTACATTGCGGATCATGGATCAGAAAATATAACTTTCAAATCAGTAAAAGAGATTTTTGATTTTAACCTAGAGGATAGTTTATTGAGAATTCCCTATGGACAAGGACGATTTTCAGGAATTATTGATGAAGATATAGAAGAAACTGAATTTGCAGAACTAAAATCCAGACTTTATGAAAGTGGTGTTAATTTCTTTGAGAATGCAATGCAAACCTATCAATTGGATGCAATTCTTTCTATCAATAATTGGAATGCTGGAAACGCTGCTTTGGCAAAATATCCATGTCTGACAATTCCAATGGGATATGAAAAGAGTGGGAAACCAATTGGAATAACCTTCATTGTCAGACCTTTCGAAGAAGAAAAACTTTTAAAAATGGGATATGCTTTTGAACAAGCTACAAAATCTAGAAAATTACCAAAAAATTATTAAATGAGAGAATATGATTATTAATAAAGGGGATATTTATTGGGTTAAAGTTGAGGATGAATTGGGTAAAACACGAGAGATTACACATCCACACATTGTTTTGCAAGATTCTGTATTAAATCATTCACGGATAAATAGTATTGTAGTCTGTGCTCTATCAACAAATATGAAAAGAGTAAATGAACCGGGAAATATTATTCTCAATGAAGGAGAAGGAAATCTACCAAAACAAAGTATTGTCGTGGTCTCCCAAGTTTCAACTGCTCAAAAAGTAAATTTTAGTGAGTACATTGGTAAACTTAGTGAAGAACGAATTAGACAGATATTTTCTGGGATGCGTTTGATTCAATCTCTAGGAGGTTAACTCCAACACCAAATAACTACTCCACTAAAATCCAAATTGCATTTCAAATGCTGCACCTAATACAGTGCCAGGAGACAAATTACTTTCTGAAGAAAATAATGGTGTATAAAAAAATCGAATTCCCAAGATTCTCTCTTTATTCATTGAATTGATCTTTTTCAAACCGACTAATGTGCTGAAAAAAGGACCAAAGGCGAAAAAGTCATCACCTCTATTATCTAAATCTGATTTGTAATCGGGCCCATAATGCAAACTCACACCTAAACCTGGAGCAACAACTATTGAATTATAATCATCTATTTTGTTAACAAACTCCATGGATACTTCCGGTTCAAATTGTAACATTTTAAATGCTGCACCAAATAATATTGGTCTCATTACAGGTAATTCAAAACTGATTTTTCTTCCAGATTGTAATCGATAGTTTGTCAAAAACATTATATCTGCAATTGGACCACCTTTTACATTGGCATCAGAACCAACACACATTCTCATATTATCATATCGACCGCCAGCCATAATTTTTACACCATAGGAAAACTGACTACTTTCTTGTGCATATAGATTCATTGACAAACATGAAATAACTAAACTTAGTATAATTCTTAAACTTTTATTTTTCATTGATAAATCCTCTATTAAATTTAAAAGAAGGTATCAGTGTTGTGATAAATAAACAATAATAATATTAAAATATTTCAGGAAATGAGATTGCTTCAATCCTTTGAAACATATAAACTTCTATAGTGACTAAAAAACTGGGAGGAAATATGAATTTTGATAAACTTAAAGAAGCAGAAGAACAATTTTTCGCAAAATATCCAGAAGGCTGGGAAGCACCAGAATTGATGGCAATGGGTAAAAAACACAATATGGAAAAAATTGTAGCATTTACACAAACCAGTTTTGCTAAAGATAAATTTGATGATCCTGAAATGATTGTGGAAAATATGGCTAAACTTGTGAGTAAATCCACTATGGTCTCGCTTTTTGAAAAACCAAAATTTAGGGATTATACACGTTCAATTCCTTTGGGAGAAAAAGAAGCATTGGCAAATGGACTATTCGAATTATTACATGGAGATCAGGAAACTGGATTCAACCTTTTGGTAGAAATTCTTGCTCATGAAAAATTGGCAAAGTGGACTTTGGTTACAGTTTTCGGAGCCTATTACGATTCTGAAGTAGAGGTTTTCATCAAACCAACTACGACCAAAAATGTGATCAATCACTTTGAAATCGAAGATATTATCTATAAACCAAAACCAACTTATGAGTTTTACAAAAAATACAGAGAATATATCAACACAATGAAAGACAAGGCAGATAAGAGACTTTATACAAGTAATGCTGCATTTTTGGGTTTTTTGATGTTGACTTGTTTCTAATATATATGGAATACGAATATCAATTATAGATAATTGAAAGAAACCAGAATTATGAAATTTCGAAATATTTTTTTTCTATTAATTTTATTTTCAATATTAATCACTTCTTGTAGTAGAACACAAGTTGATATAAAACCGCTGAACAATTATGTTCATTGGCATCAAAGAATGATAAAGTTCATCAATGAAAAAGATAGCATAAAAACCGGAAGTACTATTTTCCTAGGTAATTCAATTATAGAAGGGTTTAACTTAAATAAGTTTTTTCCTGAGGCGAATACTGTAAATCGAGGGATTTCTTCAGATCATATTGATGGCGTTATCAAAAGACTTGATGTATGTTTAGGTGATGCGGATAATGCAAAACTATTCATCCTTATCGGTATAAATGATATCGGTGCTGGACGAAGTGAAAAGACAATAAAATATTTATATCATGAATTGGTCGATTTGATAGTTGAGAATTATAATTATGATGTTTATTTACAATCAATCCTTCCAACATCTCAAAGATGGAAGAATTGTCCACCTGATTTGATCAAAAATATAAATCTCTATATAGAGGAATTAGCAAATAAAAATGGTTTAACTTACGTAAACATATATCCACTTTTCAAAAAGGAAGATTCAGATTATGCTCAGGAAGAATTATTTAGAGATGGACTACATCCAAATGATGCGGGATATAAAATCTGGGCTGATTTTTTGAATACAATTATAAAATAGAGTTAAAAATTATGAAATCTGAAAAAGATAAAATGCTTTCGGGTGAATTGTATCTCGCTTCTGATAGAATACTAACTTCTGAAAGAATAGATGCCAAGCAACGCATTTATCAATTCAACATCTCCAAACCGGAAGAAGTTGAAGAACGAATTACATTAATAAAAGATTTATTAGATCACACTGGAAAGGAGTTCAATATTGAGCCTCCATTTCGCTGTGATTATGGCTATAATATTTCTATAGGTGAGAGTTTCTATTCTAATTACAATCTGATCATTCTG
>Ga0070729_10002138_pt1 | contig 26601 bp, 25 predicted proteins | sample tdDd472_FD_66725 | JGI IMG/M metagenome (GOLD analysis project Ga0070729, IMG submission 66725) | Marine sediment microbial communities from the Atlantic coast under amendment with organic carbon and nitrate - tdDd47.2 | ecosystem: Environmental > Aquatic > Marine > Coastal > Sediment | place... | reverse complement strand
GTCTGTCCGTCGTGGGCTTCGGCGCCAAAGTAGAAGGCATCGGTAATACGCTCGCGTTGTTCCGGCTCGACGTAGTCGAGCTTTGCCAATAAGGCCCTGAAGCCGGTATTGCGAAATACCTTGTCCAGACGACCGCGAATTGAAGTTGCGTATTCCATGTAGCTATAAAAAGCGTCCGTTATCTATCTGAGCGGGTTAAAACGATTGACTGCTCAGTATATAGGACGGTTTGCGGCTTTGGCGTGTTCGCGAGCCCGGTTCGGGCAAAAAAAAGACCGGCATAAAGCCGGCCTTTTCAAAGATTTTGCTGCGGATTAACGTGCCTGAGCACCGGTATCCATAGAAGGAATTGGTGTGTTGGCAAGAATCTCTTCTGCATCCTGACCGGCCAGAAGGTTTTCTTCAGGCTCATCTACTTCGTCCAGAATGTCGCGGGTCACGAGGCCTTCTGCAATTTCACGCAGGGCAACTACGGTAGGTTTGTCATTTTCCCACTCGACCATCGGCTCAGCACCATTGGCGAGGCGACGGGCGCGTTTAGCTGCAACGGTAACCAGTTCGAACAGGTTTTCCATGTTTTCCATGCAGTCTTCTACAGTAATACGTGCCATTTTCTTGAATCCGTAATGTTTGGGCCGTCAAATCGCGGCGATATTTCCCGGGCATTTATGCCGAAAGGTCGGGCAGATTACCGCCACAGCGGGCAACTTGCAAGCGCTCGCTTATGTGGGGATTTAACTAAGTATCTGTTCTACAGCGGCTTTTATCTCAGGAGCAGCCGTTTTGTTGGCGGTATTGCCACCTTTCAGGATGTCTTGCAGGGTTTTGACCGCTCCATCAATGTCATCATTAATGACTGCGTAATCAAATTCCTGCCAGTGACCGAGATCGGCTACCGAGTCGGCCAGGCGCCTGGCAATAACGTCATCGCTGTCCGTTGCCCGGCCCCGGAGTCGCTTTTCAAGTTCGGTGACAGACGGCGGCAGGATAAAGATGGATTCGCAGTCCGGCATGTTGCGGCGAACCTGCTGCGCGCCCTGCCAGTCGATTTCCAGAATGACATTGCTGCCTTGCTCTAGCAGTGACTGCACTTCTTTTTTTGGTGTGCCGTAAAAGTTGTCGAACACTTCCGCGTACTCAAGAAACGCATTGTCGTCGATCATTTCGCGAAACTGTTCTTTGCTAACGAAGTGATAAGCCTCGCCCTCAACTTCGTTGTGCCGGCGGTCGCGGGTGGTATACGAAATCGAAAACTTCAGTGATGCATCAGCAGCCATAATGCCGTGCACCAGCGTAGTTTTGCCTGCGCCTGACGGCGCAGAAATAACAAAAAGTCTGCCTGTATTACTCATAACTTATTAGAGAGCGCTCAGATTAAAGTGTTGCAGGTGCTGTCTTAGAGACCTGTGGTGTCGGCATTTTCCAGAAATTGCTGGCGCCCGTCGACCTGTGCTGCCTGATTCTGTGTTGTAGCCATATTGCGCCATGCCTGAGCCTCTTTCGAGCCGTGCGTCCATCCGAGTGTCATGGAGAAGCTCCATTGATTGGAGGTTTCATCCTGAGTCAGTTGCAGGCGCAGTTCGTGAGGCTCGTCTACCAACGACACTTCGACAATCTGGAAGTCTTTGTTCATGATTTCCCTGCCAACCCGCCACTCACTGTATTTGGCACGGAGCAACTCGAAGTAATGCTTGCCCATCTTGCGTGCTTCGGCTTCTGTCGCAAAAGAAGTGGAGCCGCTGATAAAGCCGATACTCTGGCTTTTAGGTGTGGTTAGCAGGGTTACCTTATTGATGTCAGCTGGTTTGCTGGGGTCCGCCGCTACAAAAATAGTATTGCCCGATGCGGTGACTTCGGCAGGCTGGCCACCATTTTCGTATGCCGTTCCCAGCGAGTAACCCAAAAACTCTCCGTCTGAGGCATCGGCCTGAACGTTTAAAGGGAGCAAAAGGGCAGTACCGACGATGACCGCGCAGCTATAGAGAAACGCACTGTTTATAGGGGTTGTATTCAATGATTTCTCCTCATTTGCTTGGCTTCTGGTCAGGATGCCCGGAACCTTAATGATCGCAGGGCAGGCTTATATTAAACGTAATAAAAGACAGAATCTGCAAATTAATACTTTACTAACAGGACACCGGTGCCTTTTCACTCTGGTGTTTTTGCTGCAGCCCTGTTGGGTGTTACTATTTTATAAATGCATGATATTTAGACGGAAAGCGATTTTGCAAAGTCGCGTTCCGCAATTAATAGAAAGAACAATAGCGGGAAATATGAATCTTCAATTAAGCAAAATTTTGTGCCGGTGCTTTTCCAGTGCGTTCTTATTGCTGTGTGTATTGCCTGTAGCCAGTGCTGAAGATTATTACGAGAGTTTTGAAGCGGCGTTAGGTGCTGAGTGGGCGACCCACGGTGCAGAAGGTTGGGGTCTTCTTTGTGATGAGCCTCATCAGGTAACCGAGGGCAGTTGCTCTGTTGTTTCGCATCAGGGCGCGTTGCCGTTACGTTTGAGTCTGGAGTCATGCAGTGATGGAGTGCTGACCTTTGACTCGTCCCAGTTTATTACCGGTGAGTTTTCCGTTTGGGTTGATGGCCTGAAAGTGCTGAGTAAAACCGATGGTTTTGCCACATGGTCAACCAGCCAAATCAATTTGTCTGCCGGCGATCATGTTATTGCTTTTGAGCACACCGGTACCGGCAGGGTCGCAATGGATCAGTTGTCATTTGTCGAAACACAGAATCAGTGTTCGATTGATCAAGGCTGTCACCCGGCGGCGCCCGCTTACGATCATGTGGTGGTAGTGGGTGATTCAATTAGCAAGTACGAAGAAGACCCTGAAGCCTTTAATTACCCTGACTATATGCAGGCGCCTACGCTGATTGATAATTACGCCGTGCCGGGCACCGAGCTTGCAAAGGAAATTCTGGCCGGATTTGCGGCTGCATTGGATGGCAGCCCGGGCGCGAACGGCGTGATTATTGAAGGCGGCGTTAACGATCTTATCTGGTGGAACCATATAACCCCCACCGCTGAAGAGAAGCTCCAGACTATGCAGTTGGCCATGATGAGCATGACGAATGAGGCCCTCACGCGTGATCTTGATGTGTTGTTCATCAATATTCTGCCGTGGAAGACCGATGTCTGGGTCTGGTCTGAAGGCAAACAGGCACTCACTTTGCAGTACAACGCCTGGTTGCAAAGATATTCACTGCTGACCGGTATGCCATTGGTGGATGCCTACAGCCACATGCAAAGTGAGTCGGGCGAAGAAGGGGCGCTGGCTCCTGAGTACGGTGGCCCGGTTCACCCGAACGAGGCGGGGGCAGAGGCGCTGGCCGCCGAGGTCGACAGGCTAATTGAGACGGCCCGTCATTAAACTGCAGCGACTCTGTATTTGTTTATTTGTTCTGCTGGTAACCGCTTGCGGCGGTTCCGGTGGCTCCGGAGAGGATGCCCTTCCTGCATTCAGCACTATCCTCATCGCCGGTGATTCCATCAGTCGCTACGACCAGGACCCGAACGCCTACGCCTATGCTGATTATTTGCTGCTGCCGGATACAGTGTTGAATCAGGCCGTTCCCGGCACGCGACTCGTCGACCAGATCGCCACAAGTTTCTCAGCCAATCTTGACCTTTTGCCCGATGCCGATGGCGTCATTATTCAGGGCGGAACCAATGACCTGATCCAATGGGATGGCAGTACTCCTGATGATGCGGCCCAATTAGTATTGATGCAGGCGGCTATTACGGCCATGAGCAGCGAGGCATTATCACGGGACTTGCAGGTGCTCTATGTGAACATCCTGCCCTGGGGTGGCACTAAGGCATGGTCTCTCGAAAAGCAGCAGTTCACCGATGAGTACAACGCCTGGCTGAGCAGTTATGCCGGCCAAACCGGCGCTTTGTATGTTGATGCTTATTCGTTGCTGCAGGCACAGAGTGGTTGGGATGAGCGTATAGCGACCGTCTATGGTGGACCGCTACACCCCAATGAAGCGGGTGCGATTGCACTGGCAGCAGAAGTGGAAGCCGTTATTCAGGCCTATCGCGACAGTCAGTAACCGCGGTTATTCTACGTTCTGAATCTGCTCACGCATCTGTTCAATCAAGACTTTCAGATCGACAGCGGCTCTACTGGTGACCGGGTCGGCTGATTTTGACCCCAAGGTGTTGGCTTCGCGATTGAGTTCCTGCATTAGGAAGTCGAGGCGGCGACCAATGGCTTCGTCGCCCTGTAGCGACTCGCGGATCTCTGCAACGTGGGCAGCCAAGCGGTCCATCTCTTCCGCTACGTCCTGCTTCTGAGCGAGTATCAACAGTTCCTGCTCAAGACGTTCTTCATCAATTTTTTGCTCGAGCTCGGCAGCGCGTTCTTTCATGCGGGCGCGGCTTTTCTCAAGAACTTCGGGTAAGCGTGCCTGAACTGATTCAACAATAGTCAGGATTTGCGCGAGCCTTTCTTCCAGCATGTCATGAATGCGGGTGCCTTCTTTACCGCGTGCGGCGGCAAGACCGGTTACTGCTTCCCGCAGCAATTCGGTTGCCGGCTCCAGCAGTGATTCCATGTCGAGCGGCTTTTCGATCAGCACACCGGGCCAGCGCAATAAGGCCAGAGCATTCGGACGCCAGGCATCGTCAATGCGGTCGGCAATGCTGTTGCTGTGCTTGATCAGTTCTTCGACCAGCGCATCGTTCAGCTCCATCTCCGGTGCTTTATCAGCGGCCTGATGAAAGCTGAGTGTTGCATCAACCTTACCCCGCTTCAGCTGTTCGCCGATTACGTTCTTCAGGTCGGCTTCAATTTGCCGGAAACCTTCGGGTAGCCGGAAGTTGGCTTCGAGGTAGCGGTGATTTACCGAACGGATTTCCCACAGCAATGTGCCTGCTTCTAACTGTATTTCGGCTCGTGCGAAGCCGGTCATGCTGTTGATCATAGTGCTGTATCCAGAGTGTTTGAGCGGTTTTGACCGTGACTACAGGTGCATTTGTGAACTGGTCGTCGCACCTGCGAGCGGTGCTTGTGGCAGAATCCGCAACAGGAGCTGTTTTGATGACGGTCGTTTGTCTTCCGTCTATTGTAAGTGGCTTGATGCAATGAACCAAAACCTTTTCTGTGTAATGGCTCACAATGGGCGTTCACGGAAAGGCAGCAAGATTAAGGAATAATGTTGAAAGTTGATGTCGCTCAGGTCAGTTTGCTCGGTAATCGCGAAGAAAATCAGGATCGCGTCGATGTAATTGCGACCGAGAATGCCACGCTGCTTATCGCTATCGACGGTATGGGTGGCCATGCCGGGGGTGCCGAAGCTGCGCGACTGTGCGTTGACGTTATCGGTAACGAGTTTAAAAATGCCTCGCATCCGATCTTTGATCCGCAGGGCTTTATGCATTTAGCCATTGGTAAGGCGCATACCGCGTTGGTCAGTTTGGGCAATCAAATCTCAGTCGAAGCGCGACCACGTGCCACTTGTGCGCTTTGCTTGGTTCAGGATGGTCACGCTTTTTGGGCGCATGTCGGCGACAGCCGTATTTACCACTTCCGCGACTTGTTGTTGCATGAACGCAGCCGTGATCATAGCCATGTGGAAGTGCTGTTACAGGAAGGTCTGATTTCAGAAGATGAAGTGTCCAGCCATCCTATGCGTAACTTTGTGGAATGCTGCTTAGGTGGCGATTCCACCTTGCCGAGCATGACCATTACCCGCAATAAACCTATGGAAAGCGGCGATGTGATGCTGGTGTGTTCGGATGGCTTCTGGTCCGGGCTGACAAACGATCAAATGGCAGCATTGACTACGTCTGATGCGGCTTTTATCGAAAGTCTCGACAAGTTGGGTGCTCAGGCCGTGCAAACGACCTCGCCACACAGCGATAATACCTCCGCTGCAGCTCTGCGTTTTGTAGAATCTGCTTAAGCCAGCAAACTAACAATTAATCAGGGGAAGACCTATGGCAACGCGACCTAGCGGGCGTGCGGCAGACGAGCTGCGTGCAATTGAATTAACGACCGGTTACACGGTTCATGCCGCAGGTTCGGTGCTTGCCAGCTTTGGTGATACCCGGGTGCTGTGCACAGCATCGGTAGACGCTTCGGTACCCCGTTTCCTAAAAGGTAAGGGACAGGGTTGGATTACCGGCGAATACGGCATGTTGCCCGGCTCAACGCATACACGTTCCCGTCGTGAGGCAGCCGGTGGCAAACAAGGTGGCCGGACGCTTGAGATTCAGCGTTTGATCGGTCGCTCCCTGCGTGCTGCTGCCAACCTGGAAGCGCTCGACGGTTACACCATTACACTCGATTGCGATGTGCTGCAGGCTGATGGTGGTACGCGCACGACCTCAATCACAGGCGCATGGGTGGCACTTGCACTGGCAGTTGAGTCATTGCTGGCCGAGGGCAAGATCAAAACCAATCCTTTGCTGGGTCAGGTTGCAGCGATCTCTGTGGGTATTTACGAAGGCATGCCTGTGCTTGATCTCGATTATCCGGAAGATTCCAGTGCCGAGACTGATATGAATGTGGTTATGAATGATGCCGGTGCATTTATCGAAGTGCAGGGCACTGCCGAGGGTCATGCGTTTCGTCGCGATGAACTGAATCAGTTGCTGGACCTGGCCGATGCCGGCATTAAGGACATCATGCAAAAGCAGCGTGCAGCGCTTGAAGGTTAAAGCCTGACGATCATATTTACTGATGAGTAAGCAAGCGCAAAAAATTGTTCTGGCTACCGGCAATGCCGGCAAAGCGAAAGAATTTGCACAAATGCTGGGGGCTCAATTCGAGATTGTTTTGCAAACAGAATTGGACCTGATCCCGGCTGAAGAAACGGGCACTACCTTTCTTGAAAACGCCATGCTTAAGGCCCGATATGCTGCGGAGCAATCCGGCTTGCCGGCAATCGCCGATGATTCCGGTCTTGAAGTTGATGCTCTCAACGGCGCGCCGGGCGTCTACTCTGCAAGGTATGCCGGCGATAACGCGACAGATGCGGATAACAACGCACGCTTGTTGAGAGAGCTGGACGGCGTGAATGACGCCAATCGGACCGCCCGCTTTCGTTGTGTCATTGTGTTTGTGAATAGTGCGGACGACCCGCAGCCATTGATTGCCGACGGCGCCTGGGAAGGCCGGATTGCTTCAGTTGCAAGCGGCGATGGTGGCTTCGGCTACGACCCGTTGTTTATCGACACGGCGGACGAGCAGGGGCGCACATCCGCACAGTTAAGTCCTGCCGAGAAGAATGCCCGCAGTCACCGGGGTCAGGCGGTGCAGGCTTTGTGTGCACAGCTTAAGTTGTAGCCCTCCTCAGATCTTTCCAGCGGTCATCTTCGGACCGGCGTTATAAGATTGTCGCTATGCCTATCCCTTTAAGCCTCTATATTCATTTTCCCTGGTGCATAGCCAAGTGCCCCTATTGCGATTTTAATTCGCACCCGAAGCAGGGCGCGCTGCCCGAGCAGGAATACCTGCAAACATTGCTGGATGATTTGCGTGCCGATGCCCCGTTGGTGAGCGGGCGAAACATAGAAACGATTTTTATCGGCGGCGGAACTCCGAGCCTTATGCAACCGTCTACGATCGCTGCCGTTATTGAGGCCGCAAAGCAGAGTGTGGGCTTTGCCGATGATGTTGAAATAACGATGGAAGCAAACCCCGGCGCCATTGAGCACCACAGTTTTGAGGGGTATCTGAGTGCGGGTGTGAATCGTTTGTCACTGGGCGTGCAAAGTTTTGACGACGGGCACTTGCAGCGTCTCGGACGGGTACACGACAGCACAGCGGCTATCACCGCTTACCGTGATGCACGCGCAGCAGGGTTCGACAATATCAATCTTGACATCATGTACGGCTTGCCCGGTCAGACATTGTCCGGCGCGCTCGCAGATGTTGATCAGGTCGTCGAACTGCTGCCCGAACATATCTCGCACTACCACCTGACCATGGAAGCGGGCACTGCTTTCGGCAGGCAACCACCAAAAGACCTTCCGGACGATGACCTGAGTTGGCAAATGCTGAACGAAGCACAACAACGGTTAGCATCTGCCGGTTACGACCGCTATGAAGTATCGGCATACGCCCGTGACGGGCGCCAGTGTCGCCATAATTTAAATTACTGGCGCTACGGTGATTATCTGGGCATCGGTGCCGGAGCGCATGGCAAGGTGACACATGCGGATGGCGCAATTACTCGTACAGTGAAAAAAAATAAGCCTGCTGCATTTATTCGTGAACAGGTTTCCGCGGCGACTAAGCCGGATGCGTGTACCACCCGGACCGACGTACTCCCGGAAGATGCCGGCTTCGAATTCATGCTGAATAACCTGCGCCTGACCGCTGGTTTCAGCCTCCGGGAACTGCAGGAGCGTTGTCCGGAAGCGGGTCCTCTTGTCATGCAACAGATACAAGCTGCAGTGCAAAAGAACTTGTTAGAACAGATAGATAGCAGCAATTATCGTCCGACGGATCTCGGTATGCGGTTTTTGGACGACTTACAGGCGATGTTTTTGCCCGCTGAAAAGCCGTAACCGGAGGCGGATTTAGCGCGGAATTCGACCCTGAATAGTTGATTGATTCTAAAAACACGCATCGGTTATGCACAGTTGTAACAGTTTCTAAATATTTCATGTAGATAAACAACAGCAGCTCAATTCCGGCTTTACGGAAGTGTTGTAACTATTTGTTTTTATTGGACTATCAATTATTGAGTAAAAAATGCCCAATCTGTTGTTTTTTGTTCGCTAATCAGCACTTAGCTGTTGCAGAAGGCCTTTAGTCCACAGACTTATCCACAGGAATTGTGGATAAAGCGGCGGGACAATCCGGGGGAGGGCTCCGGGGGCTTGTCTTTAGCCTGCCAAGTCGCTATCCTTCCGCGCCCCTGACTGAACAGGGTCACGAAGCGGGGCTTAACGGTCCTTAATCAAGCGGTCTGTAGATCCCGACTTATTGATCTATAAAGAATTAACGAGTGCTGTCATGAAAGCTGACATTCATCCTGAATACACACAAACTAAAGTTACCTGCAGCTGTGGTAACGAGTTCGATACACGTTCGACCTTGAAAGACGACCTGGCTGTTGAGGTTTGCTCTTCATGTCATCCGTTCTTTACCGGTAAGCAGAAGATTCTTGATACTGCCGGCCGTGTTGATAAATTCCGCAAAAAGTACAACATGGGCTAAGTTCCAGCCGGGTTTCATATCCGGCGTATCGCGGTTTTCCCTTACCGCAAAGCGGCCGTTTCGGCACTTTCAAATGTGCAAGTAACGCCGCACTGCCCTATAATAAGCGCGCCTCATCAAGCGAGGCTGCCACTACCAGCCGGTATCAACTGCATTAAGACAGTAACGGTTGCAGCAGCTATAAACACGCTTACAGACTGATAATCGGCACCTTTCGGGGCTGCCTGAGATTATGCTGAGATCGGCTCGGGTCATGCGGAAATGATTTGAGTTTTGTTCCGGTTGTTAAGCCGGATTGAAAAAGATCAGATGAGCATCGGCCAAAAAGCTAGGCCGCAGAAAGCAGGTACTAATACAGGGGTCGTTGAAAACACGGTCCGGGGTCCTGACGACTAAAGCAAAAACCGAGCCCGGTTTTCCGGAGATGTCGAATTGCTGACATCCGCCCGGATAGGCGACCGCGACCATGAGGTCCGGTATACATAGGTAATGGGATATAAAACAGAAATGAGTGACAAGACATATACTCTTCGCGATAACGCTTCTGGTGATGAACTGAACCTCGACGTTCTTACAGGCACCGTAGGTCCGGATGTTGTCGATGTGCGGCCGGTATACGGCAAGCAGGACATCTTCACTTTCGATCCCGGCTTCTCTTCAACCGCAAGTTGCGAAAGTGCTATCACTTATATCGACGGCGACCAGGGTATCCTGTTGTATCGCGGTTACCCGGTAGAACAGCTGGCTAAAAACAGCAGCTATCTCGAAGTTTGTTACTTGCTCCTGAACGGCGAACTGCCGACAGGTGATGAGCTGAGTTCTTTCCAGCACTCTATCAGCACGCATACGATGATTAACGAATCGATGCTGCGTTTCTTTAACGGCTTCCATCACGACGCTCACCCGATGGCGATGATCGCCGGCGTCGTAAGTTCTATGTCTGCGTTCTATCATGACAGCATGGATCTCTCGAGCGAGCGTCACCGCGAGATTTTTGCTCACCGTATTATTGCCAAGCTGCCGACCATCGCAGCAGCAGCCTATAAGCACACTCTCGGTCAGCCGTTTATCTATCCGGAAAATGATCTGGACTATTCTTCAAACATGCTGCGTATGTTCTTCGGTGTACCTGCTGAAGACTACGAAGTTGATCCGATTGCAGCTGAAGCTATTGATCTGCTTCTTATCCTGCATGCTGATCACGAGCAGAACTGCTCAACCTCAACTGTACGTCTGGCCGGTAGCTCAGGCACCAACCCTTATTCAGCTATTGCTGCCGGTATCTCTGCTCTGTGGGGACCTGCACACGGCGGTGCTAACGAAGCTGTGCTCGAGATGCTCGAAGAAATCGGCACGGTGGACAACGTCGATAAGTACGTTGCTAAAGCGAAAGATAAAAACGATCCGTTCCGTCTGATGGGCTTCGGTCATCGTGTCTATAAAAACTTTGATCCGCGCGCGACCATCATTCGTGAAATGTGCCACAAAGTTCTTAAGAACATGGGGCAGCAAGACAACCCGCTGTTTGATCTCGCTTTGCAGCTCGAAGAGATTGCACTGAAAGACGAGTTCTTTGTGGAACGTAAGTTGTATCCGAACGTCGATTTCTACTCAGGCATTATCTATAAAGCGCTGGGTATTCCTTCATCGATGTTTACAGTGATGTTTGCTGTTGCGCGTGCAGTTGGCTGGGTGAGCCACTGGGAAGAAATGATCACTGATCCTCAGGGTCGTATCGGTCGTCCGCGTCAGTTGTATACCGGTTCGGCAGCACGCGATTACGCTGATATCGATAAGCGTTAATCCGCTCTTAAACGCTTATTTAGTTTAAGCAGGCAGCCCGTTATTCAGGAATGAGTGCGGGCTGTTTTGCATTTGGTCGGCCTGTTCCGGGTCACCGTATTCGGCACCGTAAATCAGCTCTTCCAAATCTCTTAACTTGGCCCTTTGCATGGGTTTGCCATTGATGGGGCAAATAGGCGCGTGTGACTGACGCTTCTCGGGAAACACAGTGGCGCTGACAGGTGTGTCTTCGCTGTTGAAGCGGTAGCAGGGGAATTCTTCGGTTTGGCCTTTACGCATGCTGTGCTTGCGCACGGTCGGCTGATAGCAGAACCCCTTGGAATCGAGCAGCATGCCCACTGCTTCAGAAGTATCGGAGTAAAGGTGCAGATCCACCGATGAATGCTCGGTGATGTTGCCGCTGAGCACTGCACCAACCAGCCGGGGTTTGAATATATTGAGATCATGCATGAGCAACGCCGCGATATGCCGGTGCTCAATCAAATCGTTTAGTTGCTGATCTTCGCGGAAGATACGATTGTGCTCGGCAATTGCCTGTTCGACTTCTGCGTTGCTGGGAAGGGCGCCTTGCTGATTCAGGCCGAGATTTTCGGCGGCTTTGGCTTTAGCGGCCCGGAAATCCGAGAGGCCGTGCTCATGAATGATGCGTGCGGCTTCCTGAGCGACCCTGATACGGCTTTGGTCGAGACGATGCTTTGACTTCGCTTGTTGCCCGTATTGCTGCTTGTGGCTCACGGTGGATTCCTGTGAAGAGTCCTGAAAGTGATGGCGACATACTGCAGGCTTAGAATATATCACTATCCTCAAAGATATCTTCAACATTATCGGTGTTGTCATCGAAGCCGGGCATAGTTGAGCCGCGCTGTGGCTCAGTACCCGCTTTGAATATTTCAAAGATCGTGTCGTTGTCGTAGGGGCCCGCCAGTTCGCCGGTTTCGGCAGATATGCGCACGGTGATTACATCGTCAGGGCGCGGCAGCATGGCGTCTGCCTGGCCGCGCAGGGCAACTTCCATGAAGTCTTTCCACATGGGCAGTGCAGTGCGCCCGCCCTGTTCGCGTCGTCCGAGTGAGCGGTTGTCGTCAAAGCCCAGCCAGGCAACGGCTACCAGATTGCGGTTAAAGCCATTGAACCAGACATCGACACCATCGTTAGTGGTGCCGGTTTTACCGGCAAGGTCATTGCGCCCCAGTTCCATGGCGCGACGACCGGTGCCACGCCGGACCACATCGCGCATCATGTCGTAAATGATGTAGGCGTTCGCCGCGTCTACAATTCGTTTGGCATTATTAAAGTTCTCAAAGAATAACGGTGTTTCACTTGCATCCGGGCGCCAGTCTGCGGCACTTGCCAGCATCTCGTCCACGCTCGCGTAGGCTGGCACTTCGCTGTCTACTGCGTCGAATACCGGGTCGTCGGTCCAGGCAGCATCCAGATCCAGCGGTGCTTCTGCCGCAGGCTCATCATTGACGACAACGAAGTCGGGAAGTGCTTCAGTTTGTTCTGTCTCCCTGCCATCGAACCATGTTTCCGTGCAGCCGTTGCAGACCACCAGTGGCTCTGCCTGATACACGACGTTGCCGCCGGCGTCTTCGATGCGTTCGACGATATAGGGGCTGAGGTAATGGCCGCTATTCGCGATGGCGGCATAAGCGCCCACCATATCGAGTGGTGACGCACCGCCGCTACCCAAGGCCAGCGTTGAATCACGGGGCAAAGCGCTGCCCGGGAAGCCAAACGGTTTGAGGTGCTCGATGGCAGGCCCGAAACCAATACTGCGCAGGGTACGGATGGCCACAAGGTTGACCGATTTGATCAGGCCTTCACGCAGCCGCGTGGGCCCGTTGAACTTGTTATCGAAGTTATTCGGGCGCCATGTGGTTTCTAGCGTGCTGTCATCGATGGAGATCGGCGCGTCATTCACCAGTGTGGCCGCGGTAAAGCCGTTAGCCAGCGCAGCGGAATAAATAAACGGCTTCATTGACGAGCCGGGTTGCCGCGCGGTTTGCGTTGCGCGATTGTACTTGCTGGCAAAGAAATCAAAACCACCGGTCAGCGCGACTAGTGCGCCATCGTAGGGGTCCATTGACACGACTGAACCCTGCGCTATAGGTGTTTGCGACAGTTGCCATGCACCCTCTGCATTGCGGCCGAGTTGAATAATGTTGCCTGCCTGGAGAAGCTCGCCGACGGTTTTCGGTGTGGGTCCAACTTGGTTCTCATTGATGTACGGACTGCGTTGCAGGTTAAGCCAGGGCACTGAAATTCTGCCGAGGTTCTTAACGTATACGTCCGCCGAGTTGTCCTCGTTAAGCGTCAATACGACACCCAGTTCCAGACCGCCGAAGGTCTGATAGCTTTTTAACGCAGCTTGCAGTTCCGCATCCCCGGTTGCAGGGTCATCAAACAATGAGGGCGCAACGCTATCGAGTTCGAGTGTGTCCAGCGGACCGCGGTAGCCGTGCCGGTAGTCGTAATCGAGCAAGCCCTTGCGCAGTGCATCTCTGGCGGCCAGCTGCAGTGTTGCGTCAATGGTTGTGACCACTTTATAGCCGCCGGTAAAGGCCTCTTCCTGCCCGTACATCTTGATGAGCTTGCGGCTCGCCATGGCTGCTACATACGGCGCCGTCATGTCGACTTTTGCTCCGTGTAGCTTGGAGACCAGAGGCGTCGCCTTCGCTTCTTCATAGCGGGTTGTATCGATGTAGCCCAGTTCCAGCATGCGTCTCAGTACATAGGAGCGACGTTCCAGCGCGCGGGTCGGGTTTGTTACAGGGTTGAGCGAAGACGGTGCTTTCGGCAGCCCTGCGAGCATGGCTGCTTCGGCCACATTGACGTCTTTTAGTTCTTTACCGAAATAAACTTCCGCGGCGGCGGCAACACCGTAAGAGCGTTGCCCGAGAAAAATCTTATTCAAATAGAGCGACAGGATTTCCTGCTTTTCGAAGGACTGCTCGATCTGCAGCGCAAGGATGAGTTCTTTCGCTTTACGCACAAAGGTGCGGTCACGGGTAAGAAAATAGGCGCGGGCGAGTTGTTGAGTAATGGTGCTGCCGCCCTGTGCGCGTGAGCCGGTGAGTAGCAGGTTAAACGCTGCGCGGGCGATACCTTGATAGTCGAAGCCGGGGTGTTCGAAAAAGCGGTCGTCTTCAGCTGCGAGAAATGCGTTGGCTACGACAGGTGGAATCTGTTCAAAGGTGACCGGGTTACGGCGCTTCTCGCCAATCTGTTGAATCAGTCGCCCGTCACGGGTGTAGACCTTCATCGGTATCTGCAGTTTGACATCACGCATGGTGTCGGCAGAGGGCAGCGCCGGCGCGAGGTAGTAATAAGCGCCAATGCCGACCGCCAGCACAGATATAAGGCCGGTAGCCGCAAGAGCGAGCATTATGGGGAGGAGTCGTTTGAAAAAGCGCATTACAGTTCTTGAATTCAGTCCCTTGTCTTCGGGTGATGATTATGCATATTTAAAGGGCACTGTGGGCAAACCTGCTGAAAGGCAGGGACGCAAAGCTTCCGGTCTAAGGACTGGCAAGGGTTTCAGACGAAATACCAAGCCTTTCTATGATAGCGGGGTCGCCGATTAAAATGCCGTTTAGCGGATGATTTTGGTCGTTTGATCCTCTCCCGGGACGTCCTTCGCGTCACTTTCCTTCAGTTTTGTGAGCCTGTACCGCTATTTCGATATCCGGTCGGTTTTTGGGCTCACAGTGTGATGGGATTCACGTTTGCATTGTATGTGGCGTGATATATAGTTAAGTCAAATTGTTAATGTAGCTTTAAGTTTGACGCTCAAGCTTAGGACTTCAAAGGGAAAATACCGAATGTTCGGTTCTAGACAGAAGACCTTAATTGGTCTTGACATAACAACCTCCTCGATCAAGCTCATTGAGCTGGGCGAGTCTGGTGGCCGTTATCGGGTCGAATGCTTTTCGGCCGAACCCACGCCACCCAATTCAATTACTGAAAAATCTATTGTTGACGCCGATGCTGTGGGTGAAGCGATTCGCCGGGCCGTAAAGCGCTCTGCGACAAGGACTGCCGACGTCGCTATTGCCATCAGTGGTGATTCAGCTATTACCAAAGTGATCCAGATGCCCCGTAACCTGAGTGTTACCGAGTTGGAGTCACGGGTTGAGATCCAGGCTGATCAATACATCCCTTTCCCTATGGATGAGGTGAGCTTTGATTTCGAAGTGATGGGGCCCAGCCAGAATGATCCTGAATTGCTCGACGTGCTGCTGGTGGCAACACGAACCGAGAATGTCGATCAGCGGCGTGCCGCTGTTGAAGCAGCAGGACTGAGTTCAAGAGTTGTCGATATCGAAGCTTTCGCGCTGGAAAACGCCTGTCAGCTGATGACTCACCAAATGCCTGAAGGCGGACTCGATCACCTGATCGCTGTTGTCGACTTCGGCGCCAGTAGCACAACCTTCAGTGTGCTGGAAAATCTAAAAGTTGTTTACACACGTGATTTTGCATTCGGCGGCCAGCAGCTGACGGAAGAGATCATGCGTATTTACGGGTTAAGTCTTGAAGACGCTGGCCGGGCAAAGAAAGAAGGCGGCCTGCCCAGTAACTACCAGCCTGAAGTTTTGGATCCGTTTGTTGACGATATGACACAGCAGGTGAGTCGCTCGTTGCAGTTCTTCCTCGCCTCCGGTGGTGGTCGCGAACAACCAGATCAGATTTTGGTTTGCGGTGGTTGCGCCAACATCCCCGGTGTTGCTGAGCTCATTGCCAGTAAGGTGGGTATCCCGACCGAGATCGGTGATCCGCTGGGCCAAATGAAAATTTCTTCACGCGCCAAGTCACAGGGTGTTTCCCGTGACTCAACAGCATTGCTGACGGCCTGTGGACTCGCGTTAAGGAGCTTTGACTAATGCCTCGCATCAATCTATTGCCCTGGCGCGAAGAGCTTCGTGAACTGCGCCGGAATCAATTCTTCGTCGCGTTGGGCGGTGCAGTAGCTGCTGCTGCCGGTGTCGTGTTTATCGCTATTCTGGTGATGAACAGCGTCATCAGTCATCAGCTGAACCGCAACAACGTACTTAAAGAAGAAATGAAATTGCTCGATAAAAAGATCACTGAGATTAAAGATCTTGAAGCCGAGAAAGACCGCCTCGTTGCACGTATGAAGATTATTGAAGAGCTGCAACAGAGTCGCCCCGAAATTGTGCACCTGTTTGAAGAGATGGTTGTTGCATTGCCTAACGGCGTGTATCTGACCAGTCTCAAGCAACGGGGGCGCCGTTTGAATCTCGTTGGTGCTGCCGAATCCAATACACGTGTATCTGCTTTTATGCGCAACATCGACGGTTCAGCCTGGATGACCCGCCCTGATCTTGAGGTGGTTGAAGTGCTGTCAAAAAATGGTCGCAAGTCTCAGACCGGTAGTCGCTTCGCTGTGAATGCTTTGCAGGACTCGCCGATTAAGCAGGAGGATGAGTGATCATGGATCTGAACATGAATTTCCTGGATGAGTTGCAAAATCTTGATGTGAACGACATCGGCCGTTGGCCTTTGGTGTTTCGTGTGTTCTTTGTCGGTCTGGCATTTGTTCTGGCAACTGCGGCGGGTGGTTACTACTTCGTCTATGAGCAGAAAATGCCGGTACTGGAGCGTGCCGAGAAAAAAGAAATGGATCTGCGTCGTGATTTTGAAGCGAAGCAGCGTAAAGCAGCCAACCTCAACGCCTATAAAGAACAGCTTGCTGATATTGAGCGTTCTTTCGGCACCATGCTGCAGCAGTTACCTGGTCGGACCGAGATTCCTAACCTGTTGGTTGATATCTCACAAACCGGTCTGGCCGCTGGTCTTGAAGAGAAGCTGTTTAAGCCAGAGAACGAGATTAACAAAGGGTTCTACGCTGAGAAACCGATCCGTATCGTGCTGAATGGTACCTATCATGATTTCGGCCAGTTCGTCAGTGATATAGCGGCGCTGCCACGAATCGTGACGCTGCATAACATCGAAATCAGCCCGTCTAATAACCGCGGTTCTGCTTCCGGTGAGTTGGTGCTGAGCGTACTCGCGAAAACTTATCGTTATCTTGATGAAGATGAAGGTGGGAAGTAATCATGACTACCTTTAAACGAACTTTATTGCTTGCCTCAGTGGCTCTGTTAGCCGCGTGTTCTTCAGGTCAGGATGATGACCTTATGAGCTACATCGATAGCGTTAAGGCGCGTCCCGGTGGTCGTATTGAGCCATTGCCGCAGATCAAACCTTATGAAACTTTCCGCTATCAGGCTGTTGATAAGCGTTCACCGTTTGAGCGCCCCCGTGCGGCAGACAGTGCCAAGAACAGTAGCGGTCCCCGTCCCGAGCAGAACCGTCCCAAGGAATACTTAGAACAGTTCCCGCTGGATACTCTGGACATGGTGGGTGCGCTTGATCGCGGTGGAATATCTTATGCGTTGATCCAAACCAAGGATGGTTTGGTTCACCGAGTGAAAAAAGGTGACTATCTGGGCCAGAACTATGGTCGTGTTGTTGCTATTAATGACTCTGAAGTAAAGCTTGAAGAAATTGTTACCAACGGTGTTGGTGGTTTCTTTAAACGGTCTTCGGGAATTGGCCTGGATGATTAACCTGATGAATTTTTCAATTATTAACACTATTGACGCCCCTGCGGGGCCTGCTGGGAGTAGGAAACGATGAATACAACTAAGCGATCATGGGCAGAGTCCCTGCGCGAAACCGTAAAGGTTGCGTTGCAGATCCTGGTTGTTTCAAGCCTTGGGACAACTTTAGGTTTGGCGCAGGAAGCGGCTAACGAGCTCACCGATATTCAGGTGCAGGTGCTCGCTGGCAACAAAATTGAGTTGCAGCTCGAAATGAGCGGAGAAGCTCCCGAGCCTCTTACTTTCACTATTGATGAGCCGGCGCGTATTGCACTGGACTTGCCTGATACCGCTTCCGGTCTGGAAAGTCGTCGCCGGGATATTGGTGAAGGTGTTCTGGATACGATTCTGGTTGCCGAGGCCGGCAACCGTACCCGCGTGGTTCTGAATCTGGATACCTTGGTGGGTTATGAAACACGCCGTGAAGGTAACAACATATTTGTCGTGCTCGAATCATCTCTGAAAACTGATGCGGTTATGTTTGCAACTGCCATTCAGGAAGATGAAGCCAGCGACGCCGCCAAAGCGGACGCAGCTATCGAGAACGTTGACTTCCGCCGCACCGAAACCGGTGGCGGCCGCATCATTGTGAAACTTAGCGAATCTTCTGTACCGGTTGATGTACGCCAGGAAGGTGAGCAGGTTATCGTGGTGTTTAGTGATACCTCTGTACCTGATCGCATGCTTAAGCAGTTCGATGTTCTGGACTTTGCTACACCCGTTAAAACTATCGAAGCCCAGCGCGCTCAGAATGATGCACGCATCGTTATTGCAGCGACCGGGCAGTACGAAGAGCTCGCTTATCAGAGTGATGACGTATTCACGATTGAGATTCAGCCGGTTGCACAGCGCTCCAAGAGTGAAACTCCGGGCTTGTTTAATCCTGATCGCGAGTACACCGGCGAGCGTCTGACGCTGAACTTCCAGGATATTGATACACGTGCGGTATTACAGCTGCTTGCCGACATCAGTGGTCGCAATATTGTGGTTTCCGATGCTGTAAGCGGAAACGTTACTTTGCGCTTGCAGAGTGTTCCCTGGGATCAGGCTCTGGATATCGTTCTGGCTACTAAAGGCCTGGACATGCGTGAGAACGGCAACGTGATCATCGTAGCTCCTGCCGACGAAATTGCACAGCGTGAGAAAGCTGACCTTGCAGCACGTGAAGAGTTGCGCCAGCTTGAGCCGCTGTATTCTGAATACCTGCAGGTTAACTATGCAAAGGCATCAGATCTTTCTACGCTGATTATCGGCACGGATGGCGGCACGCTGTTGTCTGAGCGCGGTTCTGTAAGTATTGACGAGCGTACCAATACGCTGTTGATTCAGGATACTGCAGAACGTATTTCTGATATTCGCTCACTGGTAGCGACGCTGGATATTCCTGTACGTCAGGTGTTGATCGAATCACGTATCGTTGTTGTCGGTGACGACTTTAGTCGTAACCTGGGCGTTCGCTGGGGTTATACCGGCAAGAAAGAACGTGACAATGGTCTGGGTGTGGTTACCGGTAGCGCCGGTGGTGTGAACACCATGGTGAACAGCTTTATTGAAGATCCTTCTACTGTTGAGCTGCCTGCGCCTAACGATCGTTACAACGTGAACCTGCCAGTTGTGCCTCGTGCCGGTCAGATTGCGTTGGGTCTGCTGAGTGACGACTACCTGGTTGAACTCGAGCTGTCAGCGATTCAGGCTGAGGGTAACGGCGAGGTGATTTCATCTCCACGTGTTATCACTGCTAACCAGAAAGAAGCGAACATTGAGCAGGGTGTGGAAATTCCCTATCAGGAAGCTTCTTCAAGTGGTGCGACTACAACTCAGTTTAAAGACGCTGTATTGCGCCTGACAGTGACACCGCAGATTACTCCGGATAACCGCATCATCATGGATCTGGAAGTGGTTAAAGACAGTGTGGGTGAGCAGGTAAGTAACTCGCTGGGTGGTTCGGTACCGAGTATTGATACTCGCAGCGTGACCACTCAGGTGCTTGTGAATAACGGCCAGACAGTTGTACTGGGCGGTATTTACGAGACTGAGATCAATGAAAGTGAAACCAAGGTGCCATTGCTGGGTGATATCCCGCTGCTTGGCTACCTGTTTAAATCGACTAAATTCGAGAATAAGAAGGCGGAGCTGTTGATATTCGTAACGCCTAAGATTCTTGAAGAAGGCTCCAGCATCTTCTGATCTGGCTCTTGAGATACGAAAAAGGCCCGGTTTTTACCGGGCCTTTTTCGTTTGACCGGCGGTAATCGGAGGCATTTTCGGGTCGTGCCGGCAGTCGCTTACAGGCATAATGCGCCACTATGGCAATGAAAAGCATATTTCTGATCGGCCCTATGGGTGCCGGCAAGTCGGCTGTAGGCCGCAAACTTGCGGGCTCACTTGGCTTTGCGTTCTGTGACAGCGACGAAGAGATTGAGTCGCGCACCGGAGTCGATATCCCTTTCATCTTTGATAAAGAAGGTGAAGCCGGTTTTCGTGTTCGTGAGACGAAAGTGATCGACGAGCTGACAGAGATCAAAGATATTGTGCTGGCCACCGGCGGCGGCTCTGCTATGGATCCGGGTAGCCGGCAACGTATGGCTGACCGTGGCATCGTGGTGTATTTGTTTGCTTCGGTTGAGCAGCAGGTTGAACGTACCCGCAAAGGTCGTGAGCGCCCGTTGCTACGCGGTGATGATCCCCGCAAGGTGCTGGAAGACCTGATGGCACTGCGTGATCCGCAATACCGTGAGATCGCCGACATTGTGGTTGAAACCGACGGCCGGCATGTAGGCGCGGTTACCAAAGAAATAGAAGAAAAATTGGCGGAGCTCTGATCCGGTTCCGACCGGATTGGTTACAGATAAAAGTTAGAGAACATCATGATCAATGTGAGTGTTGAACTTAAGGAACGCAGTTACCCGATTCTGATCGGTGGCAGCTTGTTGAACCAGCCCGGCTTGCTGGACCCGTTTCTCGGCGGACGTGATGTGCTGATAATCACGAATGAGTCTATAGCACCACTGTATCTGGAACCTGTGAAGCGCCTGATCGGCGAGTGTCGGCACTCAGTCGCCATTATTCCCGATGGCGAACGCTTTAAAACGCCGTCCACCCTGAATTTGATTTTTGATGAACTGGTGGCAAACCGCTTTGGCCGGGACTGCGTCCTGATTACGCTGGGTGGCGGTGTGGTTGGCGATATTGGCGGCTTTGCCGCGGCTACCTGGCAGCGTGGTGTGGACTTTATCCAGATTCCTACAACCCTGCTGGCACAGGTTGATTCAGCTGTCGGCGGCAAAACAGCGGTCAATCATGAAGGCGGTAAGAATCTGATTGGTGCCTTTCATCAGCCGGTCTGCGTGTTGTCTGACACGAATACCCTGAAGTCTCTGCCCGAACGTGAGTTAAGTGCGGGGCTTGCCGAGGTCGTGAAGTACGGCCTTATATGGGACGCCGATTTGTTCACATGGCTGGAGTCGGTTCCGGCTAAGTTATTGGACAAAGATCCTGACGCGTTGACCCATGCGATCATGCGCTCATGTGAGATTAAAGCCGAGGTGGTTGCCTCCGATGAGCGTGAAAAAGGTCAGCGGGCATTGCTTAATCTTGGACATACCTTTGGTCATGCGATTGAGCGTTGCGCCGGTTACGGCACCTGGTTGCATGGCGAAGCTGTAGCGGCAGGTATGGTAATGGCAGCAGAGTTTTCTGCCCGGCTGGGATGGTTCCCGGAAGAGCAGATTGAGCGTCTCAAGGACTTACTGGTCTGTCTGGCACTGCCTACGGCGCCGCCTAAGATCGATCCCGATGAGTTTTACAGTGCGATGACGCTCGATAAGAAAGTCGCCGCGGGTGAAATACGGCTGGTGCTTTTACGCGATATTGGCAGCGCCGAACTGACCACAGATTATTCAACCGATGACCTGCGTGATTTCATCAGAGCGCAGTTGATCGACTAGCAATTACTGACCGGGTGTTTAAGTGACCGAACAGCAAGGCTCAGCAGATACCCAATTAGCGCCCTATGCTGCCCGTGAGTCCACGAGCAGGGGCAGGCAGCACGCTGAATCCAGTCACAGTTACCGTGGTGAATATCAGCGCGATCGCGACCGGGTCATTCACTCGGCGGCATTCCGTCGGCTGGTTTATAAAACTCAGGTGTTCGTTAATCATGAGGGCGACCTCTACCGGACCCGCTTAACGCATTCGCTGGAGGTCGCACAGATCGCCCGCACTGTGGCGCGTAGCCTGGATCTTAACGAAACGTTGGTTGAGGCTATTTGTCTGTCGCATGATCTGGGTCATACGCCCTACGGTCATGCCGGGCAGGATGCATTGAACCGGTGCATGAGCGGCCACGGTGGCTTCGAACACAACCTGCAGTCGTTGCGGGTGGTGGATGAACTGGAAGAAAAGTACGCAGGCTTTCCCGGCCTGAATCTGACCTTTGAAACGCGTGAAGGCATCCTCAAACATTGCTCCAAACGTAATGCCCGTGACTTAGGTGAATTGGGTGAACGTTTTATAGAGCGGCGTGAACCCGGTTTAGAAGCGCAGCTGGCAAACATTGCCGATGCGATCGCCTATAACAATCATGACGTTGATGACGGCTTACGTGCAGGTTTGCTGAACATTGATGACCTCAGAGACGTTGAGCTATTTGGCGAGCAGTATCTTGCTGTGACCAAGCAGTATCCTGACCTGCCGGACCGGGCGCTGGTGCATGAAACCGTGCGTGGCATGATCAACCGGATAGTGACCGATCTCATTGATACCACCCGTGCCAGGCTTGATGATGCTAAGCCTCAGAGCATTGAAGACGTCAGGCAGTTGCCGCTGTTGGTTGGTTTTAGTGATCCGGTTTACACACAGCATCTGGCGCTGAAAAAGTTTTTGAACGAGAGCCTGTATCGCCATGAGCATGTTGTGGCGATGACCGAACATGCTCAGACAGTAGTGGCGGAGCTTTACCGGCGATTTTTCTCCCAGCCTGAACTGATGCCAACGGAGCATCATGCCCGGGCGTTACAGGAGGAGCGGGAACAAGGCGTGGATGGCAAAGCCCGCGCGGTAGCGGATTACGTTGCCGGTATGACCGACCGCTATGCACAGGCTGAGTATGAGCGCCTGCAAAGCATCTGAACGGGGCCTCCCGTTAGTCTGTAGACGCCGGTGCAGGGTGTTAGAATGCCTCCCGCTGCACCATCACCAAGTAACACTTTTCGATAAAACCTGATTGGTAGATTCTGTAATGAGCTTCAAACATAAAGATATTGATGTCCGCGACCGTCTGATTTTTGCACTGGATGTACCCGACGTGGATTCAGCCAAAGCCTTGGTTGAAGAACTGGGTGACTCTGTGAATTTTTACAAGATTGGTCTTGAGCTCAATATGTCCGGCCGCTACTTCGAACTGCTCGATTGGTTGGTTGCGCAGGGTAAAAAAGTTTTTGTTGATCTGAAGTTTTTTGATGTGCCCGCTACCGTCGCTTCGGCAGTGCGTAATCTGCGGGACCGTGGTGTCACCTTTGCCACTATTCACGGCAATCAGGGCATTATGGAAGCAGCTGCTGAAGCCAAAGGCGACGTCAAGATTCTTGCCGTTACCGTACTCACCAGCCTCGACCGGGGCGATCTTGATGACCTGGGTTTTGATTGCGATGTGGGTGACCTGGTGTTGTCGCGCGCACGCCGCTCACTGGAGTCGGGTTGTGACGGTGTGATCTCTTCCGGTCTCGAATTGCCGGCTTTGCGTGGCAATGTCGATGACAAGCTGGTGGTGATTACCCCGGGTATCCGGCCGGTCGAGAATAGCGCCGACGATCAGAAGCGTGTGGTCACTCCGGAAAAGGCATTCGAAGACGGCGCCGATTACATCGTTGTTGGTCGTCCGATCCGCAATGCCGATAACCCTAAGGCCGCCGCCGAGGCTATACAGCAGTCTATCGCCAGCGTTTTCGCTTAAGCCTTATTGACCTGCTTGTTCTGCGGGAGCCCGCAGTAACGGCTGCAATGTGTCCCAGGTGTTATCCAGAAGCATAGGTTGCGCCTCGGTCGTCGGGTGAATCTGATCCGGTTGCATGAGCGAAAGATTCAGCGCGATGTTTTTCAGAAAGAACGGCACCAGCGGTATGTCGAGTTCAGCGGCCAGGTCAAAATAGACGGCGGCGAATTCTTCGGTGTATCGCTCACCGTAATTAGGTGGCATTTGTATGCCTGTGAGCACAACTTCCGCACCGCTTTCACGACTGAGCAGAATGATGTCGGTGAGGTTTTGTTTAAAAACGGGGATCGGCGTGGCGCGTAAGCCGTCATTTCCGCCGAGTTCTACGATGACTATCTCAGGTTGATGTACTTTGAGTGCGCGGGGCAGACGTTTTAAGCCGCCACTGGTTGTTTCGCCGCTGATACTGGCATTGATAACTTTATAGCCGTACCCTTCTTTATCAAGTTTGTTCTGCAGCAGTGTGGTCCAGCCATCGCGTATATTAATACCGAAGCCTGCGCTAAGGCTGTCACCCAGCACGAGTAGGCGCGGCAAGCCGTCAGACGTTCCGGCAAGGGAGGTCTGCCATGAAATAATTAACAGTAGTGTCAGAGTTCTAATAAGCATGACAGAAAGTACCGTATCCAAAAATTCAGACTCCGAAGCCGTACTTAAGGTTCAGAATCTTGTTAAAGAAGTTACCAGCCCCGAGGGCAAGCTCACTATTCTATCTGATGTGAGTTTCTCCGTAAGTCCCGGGGAAGTGGTGGCTTTGGTTGGCCCTTCCGGCGCTGGCAAAACTACGCTGCTGGCATTGCTGGCGGGCTTGGATCGCCCGACTTCCGGCGACGTGACGCTGTGTGGTGAGAGTCTGACTGCGTTAACAGAAGACGGTCGCGCTGAACTGCGGGGCCGGAATGTGGGCTTCGTGTTTCAGTCTTTTCATCTGGTCGATTCGTTAACCGCTTTAGAGAATGTGATGCTGCCGCTGGAACTCAGTGAATCCGCTGACGCAGCAGGGCGTGCCAGAAAGGCTCTCGACAGTGTGGGTCTCGGCTCAAGGGTTGGTCACTATCCAAGGCAGCTTTCCGGTGGTGAAAAACAGCGGGTTGCGATTGCCCGGGCTTTTGTTGCCAGCCCTGCGGTGCTGTTTGCTGATGAGCCGACCGGCAATCTTGATTCGGCAAGCGGTGAGCGTGTTATTGATCTGTTGTTTGATTTGAACAGGCAGTCAGGTACGACTTTGGTTTTGGTAACTCATGACAAAGACCTTGCTGCACGCTGCGGGCGGGTACTTGAGATGTCCGCCGGGCAACTCGTGTCTCAATAACCGGACCTTAACGATGAAGTCTTTGCGTTTCTCTTTGCTCAGTTTGCGTCGCGATCTGCGTGCCGGCGAACTCAGCGTGTTGCTTGCCGCTATCGTGCTGGCCGTGGCAGCCATGACGGCGGTGGGTTTCTTTACCGATCGTGTTGGCAGAGCCGTGCGTGCGCAGGCTGCTGAATCACTGGCCGCCGATATGGTGGTCCGGTCTACCAGTCAGATCAATGCAGAGTACCTTGAATTAGCCGCCGCTAACGGTCTGGAAGTAGCCAGCCGGTTTGGTTTTCCATCGGTGGCCCAGACTGAGTCCGGCAGTGCGCTGGCGCTGGTTAGTGCAGTCTCCGGCAACTATCCCTTGCGGGGTGAGTTGTTAATCGGTGATGACATGTTCGCTGATTCTGAACGTGCCCAAGGTGTGCCGCCGAGAGGTGAGGCCTGGGCAGAGCCCAGTCTTTTGGCGCGTTTAGGCATCGAGGCGGGTGACAGTATTACCTTAGGGTCAGGCAGTCTGGTGGTGTCTAAAGTGCTGCAGTATCGCCCGGACCAGGAGATGGGTTTCTTAAGTATGGCACCCGGCATACTGATCAATATTGACGATGTGCCGCAACTGGATGTGGTTAAAGCCGGTAGCCGTGTGACCTATAGCCAGTTGTATGCCGGAGACGATGTGCAACTGAAGCGGTTTAGCGAAGCATTAAAGAGTCGCCTGGAACCGACTGAGCAAATTCGCCGGGCCGAAGATGCCAGTGAGCAGATTACTGCGGCTATTGATCGCTCACAGCGTTTTCTGACACTTGCTTCACTGGTGACGGTGATACTCGCGGCTGTTGCAACGGCCATGGCGGCACGGCGTTACGCTTTACGTCACCTGGACACAGTTGCGCTGCTTAAAACTATGGGTGCAACTCAGGCATTTATTCAGAACACCACCATTTTGCAGTTGGTGCTGATCACGCTGGTGACGGCAGTAGTTGGTACCATCGGCGGATTTTTCGCACAGTACGTACTTACCTGGTTGTTGGCCGAGTTAATGAGTTTTGTTTTGCCGCCCGCCCGTTTCTCTGCGGGTCTGCTCGGTTTGCTGACTGCTGCAACGGTGGCTATCGGGTTTGCGATGCCTCATCTGTTGCCGCTGAAGAGCACCCCGCCTATGCGGGTACTGCGTCGTGATATGCCACCACCGGCATTGAGTGCAACAGTTGTCTACGGTGTCGCATTGTTGATGCTGACTACAATGATCTGGGCGATCGTCCGTGATCTTAAAATGCTGACATATATTGTTTGCGGTCTGGGCGCGATGAGCGTGCTGGCTTATTTCTCCGGCTGGTTGCTGGTGAATAGTCTGACCCGTCTGCGTTCCGGCGTTGGCGTGGCGTGGCGGTATGGTCTGGCAAATATTTCACGACGCGGCAGTGAAAGTGTCGTGCAGATTGTCGCGTTCGGGTTGGGCTTGATGGTGCTGTTGTTGCTGGGTGTCGTTCGTAACGACTTACTGAAAGAGTGGCAGCAGAATCTGCCCGAAGATGCGCCCAACTACTTCATGGTGAATGTTGAGCCGGATGACTGGCCGGGCATAGAGCGCTTGATCATCGACGGTCTGGGCAGCAAGCCGGAGTTTTTACCGTTGATACGCGGCCGCATCACCGGTGTAAAAGGCATGCCGGTTGAAGACTATGCGATTGAGGCGCCGGA